>ERZ890510.2-NODE-2-length-259860-cov-9.186109_pt1 | contig 259860 bp, 246 predicted proteins | sample MGYA00521265_ERZ890510 | MGnify/ENA primary metagenome ERZ890510 (study PRJEB32303, sample SAMEA104408624) | aquatic metagenome | biome: Brackish water; feature: Chemocline; material: water | place: Baltic Sea | collected 2014-10-26T21:54:00 | depth 110 m ... | reverse complement strand
GAAGTCGTAACAAGGTAGCTGTACCGGAAGGTGCGGCTGGATCACCTCCTTTCTAAGGAGTTCCTCTTATGACTTGTGGTGGAAATTACGTTTCTTGTTATAACCCGCGGTGGGCAAATGACAAGGATGCGTCCATCACAATTAGTGTCATAAAGAGGCTACCTAGGTCGACCATTAGGCGGTTAGATGAAAGAATTTTCTTGAGCGAGATTCCTGAACTCGGCGTTCAGTTGATTTATCAGCTGAGTCCTGGGGGAGTGGAAGTGGCTCGTTAGTTTGGACATCAAACCAATAAAGCTTAGTGAAACCAAAATCATAGACTCTTTTCAGAGTCTCAAAACTTCGAAACTTTAGACATTCTTTCTGTTCACTGTTCAGCTCGCTAAGGTGCGCTGAAGAAGATCCGGTTATACCGGGTCTTTTCGCGTCTGGCGATATTGTGAATTTGTACGTGAGGGTAAGTTCTGCTATTGGCAGAGCACACGGAGTGGCCCTAATTTCTGAACCAACCGCGCTGTTAGTACCTACGAGCGGCGAATCGCATTCGATTTAGTGAATTTCGCTACACAATCGTTAGCGAGCAGTAGTAAAATTTCTTCTTGTGACTCGGTCACTCCACAGTGATCGAGTCGCATTGTATGGGCCTATAGCTCAGTTGGTTAGAGCGCTACTCTGATAAAGTAGAGGTCGGATGTTCGAGTCATCCTAGGCCCACCATTTGTACTGAAAACACCGCCGTTATGGTGGTGTTTTTTGTTTAACGATTATTTTTTGACAAGGAAGTAGAAAGCAACAGCGCAATTGCGATTTTCTGAAATTATTGCCAGAATTCCTGAGCTCGTTTGACAATTTCTGTCATTAGTTGTTTATCAGCGGGCAAGGCTGATATTGCTGCTTCTGCCTCAGAGGAGTTGATGTGATCGGTTTAGCTGCCTTCCCCGTTTTTGTCGAGTGACAATGAACTGAACGATGGGATGTGATTTATGAAAACAGGGGCAGTCCAATCGACCGACTGCAGATCATAGGCGAAAATCACGACCAGCTCTGGGGTCACTTGAATCTTGTGAGCTTCTGGCCAGGCGTCGAAACGTAATTGCATGTCCTCAGGTGTCCGTATTGCGATGCCCATGCTGTACCTCTTGTTGAGAGAGGTAGAGGGTGATTCGGGGCGCCAGCCGTCGTCACGCCTCACGTCGTTGGGTGGCGTGGGTTCTGTTTCATATGACACAACGGTGTTCTCTGGTCTAGATGTGATCTCACCCGTCGATTCGTTCGTCGTCGAGATTTCAGAAGACGTTGATCCGTTTTCTAACTGACATGAGACCGCGAGTGCTATCAGTAGCGACAAGTGAACCATTTTGAACGCAGCGGGAATCCTCATCTGGTGGTGAAACTCCATGAACGGGTACGGAGATCCTCCCCGGATTCGCCATATGTCAGCGTGACAGTGTAAGTAGTATCACGTGTCCAGAAGTCTTCAGGTTTGAAGACCACAACACCAGGGAATTCTTTCAACGCCGGATGATCGATTACTGTGGGTACCAGCCGAATTGGCGGCTCTATCGTCAAGTCCATTATCGGCGTTGGTTCCGATAGATGGAATCCAACGTCGTCACGAGGTGTTACGCCAGTCTCTAGGTCTTTAGGCCATGTGCGCAATAGTTCAACAATGATGTCGGTTTCAGGAGGAGGGATGATTGATAAATCCTCGTTGTAACGAGTGATTTCTGTGATGGTTCTCATGTGAGCGAACGGCGTCGTGCCGTCACCGTTGGTTGGCTGGGGGAATGTTTCGACGACCTCGCCATTCTCGTCGAGAGTCACGGTTGGAAAATCCCATTTGATCGACTCAACGAGGGCAGAATCGGATTTTCGAATTGTCAGGCGATGCCAGGTTGCAGTCCCTGACGGCAATCCGAGGTTGTTGTAAGTAGTTCCGAAACCTTCGACAGCGTAGGTGTCTGAGTCGAATTCCACGAGCTCTGATTGGAAGAAGGTTGGAGGGAAAAAGCCAACCAGGAGATTTTGTTCATTGCTGTTTCCGAAGGCGTTTTCGTTTACAGAGCGAGACCACTTCCCATGTTCCGACTCTACCGGACGGTAGACGGTATTTTCGATTGCGATAATTCGAGTCGAGCCGTCATCGTTCAAGATAGTAAAATTGGCGGGCGGTTCGATACGCATTCGAGCGCGCGTGGTCGGCTGGTCGAGATTTGGATTGAAATAATGGGTAACGTTAGTTTCAAATGAACTTACCGTGTCAAAGTGTTCGCGACTGTTTTCAATTATTTGTTCTGCGGTCAGTGGTTCAGTTGTGAGTAAGTTCGTTAAGAGTATTCCTAGCGCAACAACAAGAACCGCGAGTGGTAGGAAATAGCGCTTGTTAATATGCATCGAACGCATTGTATGTTGTAGTTAGGATTCCTTGCATCATTGTGCAACTGTCGAAGTCGGTAGAACCTTTTCGTTATACGGATGCTGATTTGAGGTGGAAGCTAAAGTAGGCGCCGCTATCAATTCGTATCAGGCGGTTGGATATGACGGTTTCCCGAATAATGCAGTGTTCGTACTAAATATGATTAAACAGAAAGGGTGCAGCCAGAAGGCTGCACCCTTTTTTTTGTTTCGAGATGTAGTTGGTATAACTACTTCGAACGACTTACCAGCGTTCTCGTCGACCGCCGCCGCCGCCGCCGCCGCCGCTGCCGCCACGGTATCCACCGCCGCCGCCACCGCCGCCGCCACCGCTACGGGGAGCCTGTTCTTTAGCTTCGTTGACCACGATAGGTCGACCATCAAGATCTGAACCGTTCATTTCAGCAATTGCTTCTTGAACTGAACTTTCATCTTCGAAGGTTACGAATCCGAAACCACGTGACCGTCCGGTCTCGCGATCGCTGATTACGGTTGCCTCTTCGATGGCGCCGAATCGTTCGAATGCTGCCTGTAGGCTGGTCGAATCAGTCGCCCAAGCCAAGCTGCCAATAAATAATTTCTTACCCATAAATCAAGTCTCGTTCGTGGGAATCCCATCGAATGTTCAAAGGTTGAACATATCCATTACCGTTACATACGGTTATCGTCCCACATTCCAATTTCCAGTCTCACCATAACTTCAACTGAAGCTCGCCAAAATTTTGACGAAAATCAGCCTGTTTACGACAAGACCAACAATGATTCTACCTGTAGAACGTTAAATCCGCGCTGATTCGGATGTGAATATGGTATTCGTAGCCATGAATTGGTCGTATTTCAAGCCGTTTGAGGTAACTGTGGGCTATTTGGTGAACTCAAATACATTACGGGTCGTTCTTAGAATTTGAACCGACGAGTTGTTGGATGACTGAGCCAATTCCGCAAATGACAAAAAAATTCAACAAGGATGAGGCGCTGAGTTGGATAGAATGAGGTTGGATTCTTTAACCTCCGTAAGCCCTGCTTCACAGCTGGCGATTGGCTGTATCTCTTTGCAGAATTCCTTCAGTTGAATTTTTCTCGATTTGTACAACGACGCGCTCGAGGTGATCGCTTTTTAGCGCTCGGCGTGTTGGTTGCTGTATTCCTTGCGGCGACGGTGATGGCTGGTGCTCCTATTTACCTCCGCTCTCTAGAAAAAGTTGGAATGGCTGATGTTGTCGATAGGGTTGGCCAATACAACAAGAACATTAGCCTGATATCTGACTGGATTCCTCTTGAGGCGCAGAAAATCGCCGAAACCGACATTCTCGTCGATTCGGCGTTGAATTCTGTCCTAGAACCGATAATTACGCATCGTTCGACTCGAATAAAGTCTCGTGCGCACTTTTGGGGAGTTGACGACGACAATCCTGAGACTATGACAACTGTGCGACGGGGTGCACTTGCATCCAAGGCGTATTTCCATGAAATGGAAGGTCTGTTCGATGCGGTCACTTATGTAGAAGGTCGATCTCCGAGTCCGTTGCTGCGCGAGGATGAAAACGGGGTTCAGATAGTTGAAGTAGCGATTTATCAGGATCGTTCAAAGAAATTGAGGCACGGTGATGAATTTATTGACTTCAACATTGGCGATGTTGTTCAGGCGATATCTGTTTCGCGTAACTCGGGCATCGTAAAGGCTGAAATAGTCGGAATATTCAAGGTAAATAACCTTGCTGATGAGTTCTGGCTCGGTAGCTGGAGATCTATTCTCGAGCCTCTACCGCCGGAAGCAATGGGTGGTGAGGATCTCCCAATCGTCCTGTTTACCGACGAAGACACCATAGCGCAAGGTGTAGGCCCGTCCAATGCTGGATTGCCAATGAACTACACGCGGGTGTTGTTCACAGACGCCGATAAGATTGCCAACGGTGAACCTGCCGTTCTCGTAGCGGCTATGGAGAGTTTTAAAGAGGAGATTACTTCGGAGATCCCTCGTTCAATAGCTCTGCTTGGCGCTCATGCTGCGACTCGGCGGATGGAGCAGAAGATGCAATTTTTGGAATTGCCTGCGGTGTTGCTGGCAGCTTTAGCGATTTCTGTAGTCGGTTATTATCTTTTTCTTGTTTCAGGGCTAATAACCCGGAAGCGTGAACTTGAAACTGTAATGTTGAGATCACGAGGGTTTTCGACATACCAAGTCTTGCGGGTGCAGATAATCGAGTCGATCGTGACGGTCGGATTGCCTGCAGCGACTGCACCTTTGCTTGCGTTTGCATTAATTGGTTTTGCGGGTCGACTACCTGTTTTTGAGTCGTTGACTGACGGTGGGAATCTTCCAGTCGAACTATCGCCTATGGCATGGGTATGGGCTTTGTCGGCGGCTGTGGTATCGCTTGGGATCGTTCTCGTTCCTACTTTGCTTGTGGCGAGGGCTGGTATTTCGAATGCAGATCGATCTCGTGCTCGTCCTGATAGTCCGCCCGCATTCCAGCGTCTCTATTTCGATTTGCTGTTGATTGCTCTTGGCGGACTGCTCCTTTGGGAGTTGACCTCTAGGGGTGTTGCGTCGACGGACAGTCAGGGTGAAGTTGTTACTGATTTGACTCTTCTGTTTGCCCCCGTGATGTTGCTGATATCGGTTGCCTTGATCATGTTGCGAGTGTTTCCAACGATCACAAATGCATCGTCTTGGATTACAACCCGGTTCACTTCGGCTCCGATGGCTGTTGGTTTCTGGCGGCTTGGCCGCAGCCCTTACTGGTATGCCTTGCCAGTGTTGTTAATCATTCTTGGCACTGGACTTGGGGTGATGATCGGGACGCTTGGCTCAACGTTAGAGCGGAGTGATCGTGAGCAGATTTTCTACGACAACGGCACGAATATGAGAGTGTTGCCCGGAAGCGTACACATCGACGTCGGCCAGAACGAGATCGACGACTTACTGAAAATCGAAGGGGTGAATCAAGCCACGATGGCGTTTAGGCAAAAAGCCAAAGTGGGGACCACGGATCGTGGTTTGGAATTCAGCGTGCTGGGGATTGAGTCGGACAAATTCCCAGATATTGCGTGGTTCCGTGACGATTTTGCGGATGAGCCGATGCAGACGATATTTGACCGTATTAACTTGCCGTCGAAGCCGAAACCACTGGTATTGCCGCCTGGAACAACTTCGATTTCAGCTTGGACCAAACAAGATCCGTTCGTCATGAACCATTTCTTTTGGGTGGTGTTGAGGGATGCTGAGGGGCGTCGAGTAACCCAGACATTTGGACAAATTGGCGAAAAATGGGAGAAGCGCGCTACTGATGTGCCACAGCATTTGGTTAGCCCAATCGAAATAGTTTCGATTCAAACATTCATGCAAGTTGGATCAGATGGTGCTTCCCCCACGACATGGTTGTTCGATGACTTGAAGGCTATTGGTCCCGGGTTTGAGCAAACGTTGCAGGATTTTGATAGTGACAGCCTGTGGACCCCATACCCAACTTCCAATGGGCTCGACGACTCCTACGCAGATGTAGAAGAGCCTCCAGGAGTCGGGAAACCGGGCACAGGGATCGGACAGATGGTTCTTGGTAGAGGTTCCGCTGCAGGAACTCGTGGGCTGTATAGAAGTGCTACGGGTGATCCAGTGCCAGTAATTGTCTCGAACAACTTCCTCGCATTGACGGGCAGTGTGATCGGGGAGCCTACGGTGGTTCAAGTTTATGGGGCGTTTGTCCCGATTGTGCCGGTCGGTTCAGTTAATCTGTTCCCGACTCTCGATTCTTCCCGCGATCCGTTCATGGTGCTCGATGTTGAAACTCTAATTGAATTCGTAGAACTACGTGGTTTGGTAAATGTCAGTGCAAATGAAGTGTTCCTTGATATCGATCCTGAGAATCACGCACAGATCACTTCAGAAATCCGGAAAATCTTCCGAGGCGGAACACTGTTAGACCGAGAAGCGCGTGTTGCGGATTCAGTGATTGATCCGCTCACTGTCGCCGGTTGGCGGGGGATGGGCGTGGTGTCTCTGATCGTCGGAGGTATCGCATTGGTTCTCGGATACGTGACGTATCTGGTATCAGATTCGACTCGTACCATTCACGATTCGGCTTATCTAAGAGCGATGGGTCTGTCGAAACCTGGGTTTATGCGCAGTGCAATGATCGAGCACGGAATCATTGCGATAATCGGCGTGACAGTTGGCGTGGCAACTGGCTTGGTCGCGAGTCGAGTCGCAGTTGGCGCCATCGCCTATTCTGAGACGGGTAGGGCCTTGTTGCCTTCGTTCATTTTGCAAACCAGTTGGTGGCCGGTTATGGCGATATTGATAACTGCGGCTATCGCTGGGATTGTCGGCGTGGTGTTTTCGTTCGTTAGCTTCCTACGTCGACCGCTTCACGAATTAACTCGGTCGTCTGAGTAATGGCTTGGAGGACGGTTGGTTAGTCCAGGCCGGGGATGGGACGTTTCCAGCCGGGCCGGGTTAGGACGAGCGTTACCGTGATCTCAGCAGCTTTGGCAGGCACCACACCCTCGTACGGAAGGGTCCTGAAATGTTCTATCGAGACTTCTTTTTGACGGAACGTTCGAAGGTTTTCGTCGAGTTCCATTTCAAATGCACGACCACCTGATTTGTCAGTAAACGGTTGGAACCAACCAAATTTCGGAATCGGCCAATCGTAGCTATCCCATGATGGGTGCTGGCCGATGATTTTCCATGAGCCGTCTTGAAGACCCTCGTCACGAAAATGTTCGACATGGATTGAATCTCCTTCAGTGAGATGTTTCAGTTCGTTAAGCGTGGGCACTGAATCTCTGGTTGTGCCGAAGAATCTGCCAACTGCAGTGCCTCTCGGCCCAGTGACTACGACTATACCAATGCCGTAGCCGCCCGTTTTGAGAGGTACGGCGAAGAAATCGCCTTCGTAGTAGGGGGGATTATTTACCGATGCCAATGATTGGTGATCCAAGAATTGTTGGGAGTCGTTTTACGTTCAGATCGCTGGCCGAGTGAGCAGTCGACGTTCACTTCTAATGTTATTCGTGAATCGACAAAATTAGCGGACTCGCTCGATGAATTCTGTTAAAAACTCTCTGTATTCAATTGGGTGATAGTTCCAAGCTTCAACATGGCCGACGTTCTTGTATGTGTGAAGCTCGACGATGTCGGGAGCAGCCTCAGCAAACTCGATACTAGTTTCGACTGGAACTGTGTCATCTGCTTCACCGTGGAATAGGAGAACTGGAACCGTTAGTTTGTCGGCGTGCGAGAGGTAGTCGAGTGCTTTCCAATCGACACCGAATCGGAGAGTGGCGAAAATTTTTGCCGCAGCCGTGATTGGAGGTGGGACGCTTCGTTCTTCTGCTCCTTTGTCGACGGTTCTGCCGAAATTCAACATCGGAGCATCAAGAATCATTCCTGTCGTATAGCTCGCTAGGTCAGATTTCAATTGGTAGTTGACTACTATGCCTCCGCCCATTGAATTACCGACTAGGACGATTTTTTTAGCTCCATGATCGAGGGCGTACTGGACTGAAGCTTCAACGTCTCTCCACTCCGTGGTGCCAAAGTCGTAGTAACCGGAGTCGCTCGGCGGAGCTCCTTCATCGTTTCGATAGTCGATTACCAGAGAATTAACTCCGGGCAGGCTCATCTTATTCAAGAAAATATCGCGATTGCTTGTGCGCCCGTGAACATATATCGCCCACGTGTCTGTCGATTCGGACGGATAAGAGGCCGAACCGGTCACAGGGAAGTACCAAGCGTCGATTTCACCGATATCGCTCTGAATTACCACTTCTTCGAACAAATACCTACCACTCGGGTCATGTGGCACTGTTGTGCGGTCGAGGTACACCTCGTGTCCAACTCTAAAACCACCAAGCGATGCTTGATACTGGCGTGTAATCAGACCGCCAGAGTCGGATATGAGGTTTCCTAATTCTCCATAGTTAGCCCCATCTGTGACACCCCACTTAGCCGATACGGACAGATTTTCTGCTTCCTCTGTATCAGGTAATTGTTCTAGGGTGATCGAGTCGTCTGTGATCGCGACTACTTTGAGATTTGGCGTTGGATCAGCGTTGTCGACTCGGAATCCATCTTCCTCAATAACGCTCGAAAAATACCAGCCGCCGCCGATAAGCACGAGCAGTGCTATAGCGACTATCGGCATCATGACATATTTGGTGATCTTGTTCCGAAGCAGTGATCTGATCATGTGAGATTTTTCATTATTTTCAGATGCGAGTGTACTTGCATCCTGAAAATCCGCATATCGAATTGTTCGTGAACATTCGATATCCGAGTGGAAGTCAGGTGCTCATCTGGACATTTTAGCGATCTGAGGAGCTTCTATGAATCACAACCGGCTTCAGCCCGCTCTGTTACAGTCCCCAGACTTAGTTTTAGTTACCGAACCTACGACGCTAACGAACGATAGGAAATTGCTTCAGGTGGCAAACACGCATAACAACGACCTGCCAGATCTAGTGCCTGACCAAAACGGGCATGCGGCGTGTGTGGATTGCGGTCAGACGATCTGGAACGACCCGAAGGTCGCGGGTGCTGCAATAGTGCCGATGGGCGGTGGCATCGTCATGGTTCAACGGGCGATCGAACCAGCTATCGGTAAATGGAGCTTCCCTTCAGGCTACGTAAACCGTGGGGAGAAGCTGGAGAGGGCGGTCGAGCGAGAGGTCTTCGAGGAATGCGGATTGGAAGTGGTGGTTGAAAAACTCGTTGGTATTTACTCAGAAGAAGGAAATACGGTTTTATTGGCGGTTTACGAGGCGCTGATTACCGGAGGTAGTCTCAGTTCAGCTGATGATGAGACGCTCGATGTTCGGGTGTTCGACGTGGACGACCTGCCTGAATTGGCATTCGATCATGATCGAGGAATAACTGGCGACTGGATGAAATCTAAGGAGACGATTCGATGAGCGCCCGCAGCGATGTAGTGATTATTGGTGGCGGAATTATTGGTTTCTCAATCGCCTACCGACTAGCGAGCGAAGGGTCGAGTGTCACGGTTATTGAACGTGATTCGATCGGAAATCATGCTTCGGGGTTTGCGTTGGGGCTTCTGAATCCGACGAACGAGACCGGTCACATCGAGTCGCTAAATCATTTGTCATTCAAGATGCACCAAGAGCTAATAGGCGTGATCCAAGAGGAGTCGGGTGTTGATGTTCAAGTGCTAACGATGCCCCACGTAGAACTGGCGCTCGATGAATCAGAGATACCTGATCTGAAGGCGGAGGTTCATCGCATCAATGGCTTGTCCCGGTTCAATTCGAGATGGCTTGAACCTGACGAGATTCTGAAGATGGAATCTCGGATTTCTGAAGATATTTTTGGTGGAGCATTGGTGGAAAACATCATGATGCTCGATAGCTACAATCTCACCTTAGCGACTGCTCAAGCTGCGGAATTCCATGGTGTCGAGATAGTTCTTGGCGAGGCCATTGGGATCGTTTACGCAAATGATCGGGCGGTTGGGGTGAAACTACGTGATGGGCAGATCAATTGTGATGCCGTAGTGCTTGCGTTGGGCCCTTGGTCTGGAACAGCGAGTTTGTGGGCTGATATTGATATCCCGATTGTCCCTCAAAAAGGCGAGATTGTTCGAGTGGAGGGGTTAGATCCTCCGCTTGGAATGCATGTTCATGGCGTTCCCTTCGGTAAATCTTGCTCGGTCGTTCAGAAAGCCGATGGGGCAACGTGGCTGGCCGCTACTGTGCAAGATGGCAGCGGATTCGACGTAGCTCCTTCCACCGAGGCATTGGAATCGTTGTCTCAACGCGGAGTGAGAATGATGCCCGAACTCGAATCACATCAACTCGTTCTTCACACGGCATGCATGAGACCCGTCACCCCAGATGGAAACCCTATTCTCGGTCGAATTCCGGGTAAAGAAGGAATATTCATCGCTACAGGCACGGGCGGCAAGGGCATCTTGATGGGGCCTGTCATCGGACGTGCTATGGCCGATTTGATCACTACCGGTGAGACCGCACTCGAAATCGCAGAGTTTGGTTTGGATAGATTTTCTTAGGGCTAGTCTAATTCAGGGTGTTCTTGATTCCAAGATCGTAGTTGTCCTGCTATTTTGTGGAAATTAACGATCCTGCTCCACTTGCTCACGCTGCCAAGTGTAGTCGACTTTGCCATCGTAGAACTTGTCAGGATTTTCTACGGCCCATAGCTGTTTACGCAAGTTCCAATTTTCCGGATCGACTGCAATCCCCTCTCGCCAGATCGAGGTGGCTTCCTGGAGGTCACCACTGTGATATTTGACAAGTCCAAGTTCGAAGTGATCTGAAACTGGACCAGTGGTTTCGATGATCGCATTGTTCGATATTTGACCATCGGATGCGAATGCCGAAATCAGTCCGCGGATTTCGTCTTTCTTGATATCGAATCCACCGTACTGCTGGAATTGCAGCTTACCTTCTTCGTCAACAAAAATTCCGTTGGGAATCGCTCGGTATCCAAAAATCCTTGCCAGCGCGTTTTCTTCGTCAACAACGGTTGTGAATTCCGCACCAGCTTCATCGTGGTACGGGCGGGATTTTTCGGGTCCCTGTAGGTCTACAGCGACAGAAAGAATATCGACATTTTTTGATTGCAATTCAGCGTACATCTGCTGCCACACGGGCAGCTGTTCACGGCATGCTCACCATGATGCCCAGAAGAAAATAACAAGCCGTTTGCCGCGATAGTCAGATGGTTTAACCGATTCGCCAGAGAGTGATTTCAACTCGAAATCAGGGATAACGGTCCCCTCAGAAATACGTACTGTCATAGTCGATACCTCTCGGTCGTTCCATGTAGATTGTCTGGATGCGATACATCGTACGCTAGAATTAGGCCGTTATTAGTTCTGCCATTCGCTCTGCCATTGCTATGACTGTTGCATTGATATTCGCCCGAACGCACGTGGGCATTATCGATGCGTCGATGACTCGTAGACCGACTACTCCACGGACGCGACCATATTGATCGACTACTGCCATGGGATCTGAATCGGCTCCCATCTTGTTGCTGCCTGAAATGTGATGACCAGTCGTGACATCACGGCGTATCCATTCATCTAATGCGGGGTCATTTGTGAGAGAGTCGTCGGTTGGATATGCTCTGTCAACGATGATGTCCTGAAACTCTGGACCGGCAGCCAGTTCTGCCATTTTCCTCACACCGTCTCGCATTCTCGTCAGGTCCCAGGGTGCGGCAAAGTAGTTGAAGTCTATTTTTGGCTGCTCGGTGATATCGGTGGATGTTAGCCGGATTTCGCCGCGGCTATCAGCCATGTTTAGAGTTACGTTCATTAAGAGACCGATGGGTGTGTCTCTGTCGCCTCCGCGGTCGGGTCGCTCTGTGGCGAACGAACTAAAGTAGACGATCATGTCGTTTCGATTTTCCGATCCGTCGGCGGTGTACCTCAGGCCAACTTGCATCCGCTTCTTGTCGGAATGAAATTCGTAATCGGGCTTTGTGTTCCAAACCATCGGAGCCATCGGATGATCTTGAAGATTTTGACCGACTCCGGGTAGATCGACGATCACTTTGATACCGTGATCTCTCAAGTGAGCTGCTGGTCCGATGCCTGACAACATCAATAGCTGTGGTGAAACTACCGCTCCGGCTGAGACGATAACTTCGTCGGCACGAAGCTCGAAAATTTCACCGCCGGAATCGGCAATAACTCCGACTGCTCGATCGTTTTCGATTACCACCTGGTGTACTCTGCAACCTGCGCTGATCGTGAGATTTAGACGATGACGAATGTCGGTGAGGTAGCCGAGCGACGTGCTGATACGGACTCCGTCGACACTGTTGAATGGCAATGGTCCGACACCGGTCGAATCGGGTAAATTATGATCGAGGCAGTCGGGAATGTCTGACGCTCGACACGCTTCGTAAAAGGCGGTTTGCGCTGGTAGCCATTCTTCACGTTTTGATCGCTGGCAACTTATCGGCCCCCCTTTGCCATGGAAATCTCCACCGAAATCAAGATCGTTCTCTGACCGTCGAAACGCCGACAGAAGATTTTTATACGACCACTGATTTAGCCCTGATTCAGCCCATGAGTCGTAGTCTTCCGGTGCACCGCGGAGAAAAATCTGGGCGTTTATAGCGGTCGAACCTCCGGTTGTACGTCCCCTTGGGACCAGTATCGGTTCGGAGATTTCGGTGCCTCTAGCTCGGTAATCCCAATTGTGTGGGTTGTCGACCGGGTTGGATGCGCCACTCAAGCCGAACTTCAAATCATCAGGCAGTGATGCAAAGTCTGGATAGTCAGGTCCCGGCTCAATAAGTAGAACGCTGCGTTTGGGGTCCTCGGATAGTCTGGCTGCAAGAACTGCACCAGCGGCTCCAGCGCCAACGATTATCGTGTCGTAATTCATTCTGGCAATATTCCTCTAGACCCCAGCTTCAAGTCTGGCCATTTCGACCGCGAACCAGAGTGCCATCGCACCGCCTCGGTCATCGAGTCCATCATTAAATGGCCTATTGATGTACTCATCAAGAGTTGCAAGCGGTCCGGTTCCGATGCAGACGTGTTCTAGTTCGCCCTTCTCGGTAATTCGTTGAGCGATGCCGTTCCACGCCTTATCAACAATGGTGCGCCATTCATCATCGAGCCAACCTTCTCGAAGACCGCGGGCGATCGAGTATCCGATCATTGCCGTGGCACTGAACTCTAAATAGGTTTCAGATAAGTCGATTACCTGATGCCACATTCCCGAATCGTCTTGATGGTGAGCTAGACCTTCTAAGTGAAGTATGTGCGTATGCATAAGTTCGGCACGAGAAGGATGGTTTTCAGGCAGATAGGTGAGTGCCTCGGCGAATCCGAGGGTTGCGAAGGCATTCCCCCGTCCCCAGAAGAACGGTGATGCCTTGCAGTGCCACCAGAGGCCATTGGGTTGAAGTGTATCGGCAGAGACCAGAAATCCGGCAAGTAAATCTATGTGTTTCGAGTTGCCAGTAATCTGAAATGCTCGCCCCAGTATCGTTGCTGCAAAGAAGAAGTCCTCAACTCGAATATCGGGATCTAATGGCCCTTCGGTGATGGTCGGGCCAAATCGATTTGCAGTAGCTTCTAGAAGTTCGAGGTATTTTTCGTCTCCTGTCGATTCGACCAATTCATCAGCCCAGCAGACGCCTGCATAATTCGCTGTTCCATCGTTTTTAGTGAAAATGTTTGATGGATCGTTCGCATACTCGGCAACTATCTGAACAATCTCACCGGATGGGTCGAGAGATTCGGGCAGCAATTCGTGTAGTCGAAGTCGCCCACTTAGTGACACGCCTTGCGTGTAAACCACTGATCGCTCGAGCTTATTGCCGTAGTGGGTTCCAAGGCTGGTGGCGTATTCGATTGGACTCTTCAATTTGTCTTCCAGATTCTCTGTAGAACGAATGCATTTCGTTGTTTTGGTACAGCTATCGAGATATGTTCAGACAGTATCGGATTCTGTATTCGATGTGGAGGATAGTAACGAATTTCGGTTGAATTGCTCAAACAGCGTAGAAATGGGGTAAAGTGCGTCCAATCTGTGGAATAGCCGCGAATACGCGAGGATCGAAATGACGACAGCCGCTTCTATTGACCTCTCTCTGATGGCACATTTGCTACGACGTGCCGGATTCGGATCTGACCGTGCCGAGCTCGAACGATATGCCGCTCGTAAGTACGAGGATGTTGTTGATGATCTTCTGAATCCTGAGAAATTCGCCGAACCAGAAGACGAAATATTGACCAGATATTACCCGCATCTTCAGGCGAATAAAGATAACCCTGCTATTTGGAACGGACGTTGGTTTTACAGGATGATCAACACAGATCGTCCGCTGGAAGAAAAAATGACTCTGTTCTGGCACAGCGTATTCGCTACTGGCTGGACCAAGAGCGAGCATACGCCGACGATGGTCGACCACATTCAAATGCTGCGAACCAATGGGATGGCGAATTTCAGAACGTTGTTGCTCGGAATATCGCGTGATCCGGCGATGATTTTCTGGCTCGACAACAACGAGAATCACGGCTCGGCGATCAATGAAAACTACGGTCGTGAGATTCTCGAACTCTTTTCGATGGGAATAGGGAACTACACCGAGGACGATATTAAAAGTGCGGCTAGGGCGTTTACTGGCTGGACATACGAGACGCCGGTTGCGCTGTACCCGTTCGGACATTTTGATGTGAATTACCGATTCAGGGCTGATGACCATGACGATGGCGAGAAGACGTTCCTAGGTCACACCGGGAATCTTGATGGCAGCGACATTATCGACATTATCGCCAAGCAGGAAGCTACTGCTCGATTTATCGGCAGGCATCTCTACAATTTCTTCGTTGCCGACGAAGCACAGGTACCTGCATGGAGCATCGAGCCACCCGCAGATCCCGGAGCAATCGACGAATTGGCGAAGGCGTGGAAGGATTCGGACGCTGATATCAAAGTCGTTCTTCGTACGTTGTTCAACTCCGAATGGTTCAAAACTGCTCGCTTCAAGCATGTGAAATCACCGACTGAGTTTGTAGCTGGTGTTTTGAAACTTTCTGGTGAGTACGGCGAGCCAGCACCAGATTTGCACAAGCTCGAAGAGACCATTGTTGCGATGGGGCAGAAGCTGATGGATCCGCCGAGTGTTGAAGGATGGCACACCGGCAAAGAGTGGATCGACGGCGGCACGCTGACCGAGCGGGTTAACTACGCCATCGATACGTTGAACAATCCGAGCAAGCCCGGTGTGAAGGCCATAATCGATCGAATTCGTGCGGGTGGCAATTTGACTAGTCCGGAGCAGTTGGTTGGCCAGATTCTAGATCTTGTAGGCCCGCTCGAAGTCGAAGCAGGAACTCGAGAGACTCTCGTGGCGCACGCTAAAACGGAGGGTGCACTGGATTGGAGCTCTGACCGGGCAACGGAAAAAAGCTCGACTCGTGTTGTACAGATGCTCACGCTTGTGGTTTCAGCGAGGGAGTTTCAGTTTGCTTGAATCGAACTTAGTAGCAATCTTTAGACCTATCTGCATCATCACTATGACGGAGAACGAAAATGACAACAACTGAGAAGAACGGAAAAACAAAAGCCCCGGTTTTGGTTGTTGTCCAGCTATCCGGCGGGAACGATTTCATGAATACGGTGATTCCGTTCACCGAAGGTATCTATTACGACAATCGACCCTTAGTAGGTATTCCCGATGATAAGTCATTGCCATTTACCGACACACTAGCGTGGCATCCTTCGGCTGCTGCTTTCAAACGTATCTATGAACAAGGCAAAATGGCGATCGTTCAAGGAGTGGGCACGGAGCATGCAAGCCGTTCGCACTTTAGGGCGATGGACATTTGGCACACATGTGAGCCGGAAATTGTTGCAACAGAGGGATGGCTTGCGAAGGTGATTCGAGAGATCGACCCTGATAGCTCCAACCCAGTCACTGCGGTTAACTTTGGACGTGGGCTTCCGAGAGCGCTGGCGGCTCCTGGCGTTACCGCTACGTCGATAGGTGATCTGGATAATTACGGACTGATGTCTGGAATCCAACGTCAAGAAGAGCGCGAGCGAGATTTACAGATATTCAAACGTATGTACACCCCGGCTATTGGCTCAGGACAAGTGATGAATTACCTGAGCCAGACAGGTAGCAACGTCCTTACCGGGGCTGACATGCTCACTGAGGCGCCGCGCCAGTACAAGTCAAAAGTTGAGTACGCTGACAATCCAATCGCAAAGTCATTACGAGATGTTGCGCGGGTTCATACTGCCGGACTTGGCACAAGAATCTTCTACACGACTCATGGTGGGTACGATCACCACGCACAGGAAGTTCCGACACATGCTCGATTGCTGAAAGAAGTCACTGACGCAATCGAAGACTTCTTGCAGGATCTTCGCGATCACGATGCAGGTGAAGAGGTGAACATTCTTGTGTTCACTGAGTTTGGACGCCGCATTAAAGACAACGGATCAGGCACAGATCATGGAACTGGCGGCGGCGCGTTTCTGATTGGAGAGAACGTTGAGGGTGGGCTCTACTCAGAGTATCCATCTCTTGCCGTGGCTGACTGGAAGTTTGGTGAAGATATGGACTTCACGATCGATTTCCGTAGTGTTTACAGTACGATTTTGAACCAGTGGATGGGGCTTGATCCTATCGATATAGTTGGTGGCCAATTCGAGCAATTCAACCCTTATAAGAAGACATTGGTCTAGCTAGGAGGAGTGAATTAATGACTAAACCATACGCTTTACTTCGCGCTGGTTATCCGTTTTTTACCACGCTCGGAATGCGCAGAGTTACCACGTACCCCACAGACTTAGTCGTAGGTAATGACCGAGATATTTATACCTTGAATCGAACAGATGGCGCGGGCGGCCAGATTCGGCGTACTAACTGGGACGACGAAGACTTAGGTGATATCGGTAGCGGATTTATCTGGCCTGTTCAGATGATCGCAGGACCCGACGATTCATTGGTTGTATCCGACGAAGGAAATCACACGATCAGCTTCTGGTCAAAAGACGGAGTGAAGTTGAATTCATGGGGAGTTCATGGTTCTGGTGTAGGTGAGATGAACCGGCCTTCCGGGATAGCGTTCGACTCTGATGGTAATCTGTTGGTTGTCGACTCTGTGAACCATCGAATTCAAAAGTTCACTGTAGATGGCACGTTCGTGTCTGTTTTTGGTGAAAAGGGAGATGGTGACGGACAGTTCAACATGCCGTGGGGTGTTGCGATTGATCCAAATGACGGAGCGATTGTTGTTGGTGATTGGCGGAATAATCGCGTGCAAAAATTCTCGGCGAATGGCGAGTATTTAATGCAATTCGGATCGACAGGATCTGGGCGTGGTGAGATGAACCGACCTGCCGGAGTTACTGTGGACGAGCACAGCGATATTTATGTTGCGGACCGCGGGAACCACCGCGTTCAGTTGTTCAATAGTGATGGTGAGTTCGTCGACGTTTTTCTGGGAGATGCCGTGCTGTCGAAAAGCGGCCGTACCTACATAATGGCAAACCCCAAAGTGTTAAGGTCGAGAGAAGACACGGATCTTGTTGATGTGAAGAGACTGCGAGGTGTGATGTCAGTCAGGGTGTACGGTGATTTGATGTACATTCCAGATTTTGGCTGCCACCGGATTCAGGTGTATCGCAAAGAGGCGTATGAATTGAGTAGTGATCAAATCTACGCACGCCCAACCGCACCGACGCTGTATACGGTTTGATGGCATCAATCGCTTTGATCTTTGGTAGTAGTACCTGTCTCAGTCGATCAGGATTTCCTATATGCCGATGATGTTCGGCTTTGGCGCACAACGTCGGCAGATGCTCGATGCCGAACTACAGCGACTTATTGACGAAATGCCCCAGCTTGGGATGAATTCGATGTTCCTAATTGGGCCATTTGCACGTGGTGATGTCGGCCCCGGCACGGTTTTGGATTTGGTTGTTGTTCAAGAAACTGAGGAGCCTGTGCATCGGCGAGCCGATTTCTGGACCACGCATTTGCGACCTCGAATCGGAATTAACTTCTACGTTTACACCCCGGAAGAGTTCGAGAATCCTCACGGATCTGATCCTGTTTTGCACGATGCCGCCAATATCGGAGAAAGGATCTACGGATAGACATCATGGCTAATCGAGACTCATCCACAAGCTGGCTCGCTCAGGCAGATGCCGATCTTCAAGCGGCGGTGGCGAATGCTGAGGCAGACCGACATGCGCTTGCTTGCTTCCTAGCTCACGAGACGGCAGTCAAAGTTGTGAAGGGCTTCCTCTATAAGAAGGGAGCTGAGATGGTTTGGGGAGATCATCTCTCTGATCTCTGTGAAGACGCTATGGCATTCGACCCATCGTTTGATTTCGTGAAATCGGTCGGGGCGCTATTGGACAAACACGCTCTTGGCGCACGAAATCCCGATGCGGTGGGTGGAGCAGTACCTGCGGATTTATATGACTCAACCGACTCAGCACACGCTATCGAAATTGCAAGGGAAGTGCTGGAATCGGTTCGACAGAAGATATTGGCTGGGTAACCGGTTCGCTAACGCTAACTTCTTGCCCATTCGATGGCGGTGGCGTGCATGGCGTTTACTCCGGTTTTGAACTCGGAGAAATCGATGCCGTAGTTCCAATCTGTCCATAGCTCATCACTGACAACGAGGATGTTGCAGGACGAAACGCCTCGGTGCTTGGCGACTCGGTACATCGCCGACGTTTCCATATCGATTCCTAGAATGCCACTTTCCATGTGTCGAGCAATATCGTCGGTCATCTCACGATAGAAGCCGTCCGTCGTCCACCAGTCGCCGGTAGCCGTGCGACCACCGTGTTTTTTGATGAGCGAAGAAAGTGTCGCGATCATCGCTTGATCGGCTGTTGGGTCGCCACGCTCTGGATAATGCTGCGACGTTCCTTCGTCGATAACCTTTACGGCATTCGGGATTAGTACGTCGCCGACTGGATGATTGGGGTCGAGTCCGCCAGAAGCTCCAACTCCTATGAATGATTCGGCCCCGCAAGCGATTAAATCTTCCATCAGCATGGTAGTTCCGGGTGCCCCGATGGGTGCGAACGCTACGGTTACGCCTCCCTGTGGTGTATCAACAGTCTTGAGCCAGAACGTATCGATGAACATCGTGCGTGGGGCTGGAGTAGCACCAAGCGCATCGGAAAGCTGTTCTGCCCACGTCTCGGTCCATGTGAGTATGACTTTCTTTCCGACTCGCATGTCATCGAACGATTCGCCGCGTGCCTTCAGACGATTGCCTACTGCCTGATGTGGTGTGAAACGTGGATTAGACATGTGTGTCTAAAGACCTAACGGGCCTTTGACACCAGCCAAGTAGGCGGCTGCGCCTGACTGCATGAATTTCGGAGCTGAGCTAACCAGCCATTTAACGCCGCGTTCATGCCAGAAAAGTGTCTGTTCAACTGTGACGCCAAGTGTTCCGGTGTGCTTACCTGCTGCCGTAATTCTTTCGTGCAGATCTTGAATGGAATCAACAACTTTGTCACTCATCGTCTGACCCGGAATACCGAAGTTCACAGAAAGATCGCCAGGTCCCAAGAATATAGCGTCGGCGTATTCAATAGCGATGATTTCGTCGGCGTTTTCGATTCCCTCAGGAGTTTCGATTTGCAGTGAAATGAATGTCTCATCGTTCGATTCTTTGATGTATTCAGCCATGTCTTGAAGACCAAATCGGGCATTTCGTCCTGCGAATGCCCCTCGCTTGCCTATCGGTGGGTATTTCACAGCGTCGACTACTTTTTTACCGTCGGCTGCATTGTTGATGAGCGGGATCATTACGCCCGCTGCACCAGCGTCCATGTAACGCTGAATGTGCTGCTGTTCGTTTAGCCCAATGCGCATGATAGCTGTCGTGCCTGAGAGCTCTGCTGCACGAATCATGTGTTCGGCAGTTTCGTAGTCCATCGGGCCGTGTTCGCAGTCGATGACAACGAAATCGAAGCCCATCCAGCCCATCGTTTCGGTCATGGCAGGTGATGGTAAACCAACGAAAGGTCCGATCGTGGTTTTGCCTTGATTTAACTTTTGCTTCAGTGTGTTCTTGTTCACCCGTACATGCTCCGCGTGTGTGAGAGAAATGGCGACGACCTGATATTGAGAGAACGAGAATACTCGTCGTCGAAGCTTAGTGAAACCCATATTTCGTATGGATGCCAGGTGTTAGATAGACCGGAATTCGGGTAGATCGTATTGGACTAGGGTAGCTAGCGATCAATACCATGATTGAGTGAACTTATTAGACAGCTATTCCGATTCGATTCTTAGTCTCTCGTTTAAACCGGTAATAAACCTTCTTGAAGAGCAGATTCAAGAGGGGCTCCATCCTGGCGCGCAATTGTGTGTGGCGGTGGATGGCAATGTGATCGCTGACTTCGCGGTCGGCGAGAGTGTGGTTGGTTCTGGCGTGGTATTGACCAATAATTCGGTTATGCCACTTTTCTCTTCAGCCAAGCCGATTACGGCTGTGGCACTTGGCGTACTGGCTGATTCGGGTCGACTGAGCTTTGATGATCCGGTAGCGATGCACATTCCTGAATTTGCGGCGCACGGAAAATCAAAAATTCTGGTACGCCACATCATGAATCACACATCGGGACTGGATGATGATTCCCTTGCTGATGGAGGTGCGACTAGATCCGAGGTGATCGATAGGTTGAATGATTCTCGAATCATCGACGGATGGATTCCCGGGGAGCGATCGGCGTACATACCGACGGCGGGTTGGCACATTCTTGGTGAAGTGATCGGACGGACGAGCGACAGTTCATACGAATCGTTCGTGCAGCGGTTTGTTCTGGATCCTATAGGTATGACCGGCACATTTCCGAATGTTGCTCCTGAGATTGCCGAGCGACTCGGCGAAAATCGTGCTGCCATGCATGATTCTCGCCGCCAACCAATTACGGTCAACCCGGCTTACACATCGGAGCGTTTAGGCAGATTTGTACGGCCCGGCAGCAGCTTCCATGGTCCGGCTCATGACATGGTCAAGTTTTATTCGATGCTGCTGAAAGATGGTGTTTCTTCTGATGGAGAACAGGTAATTTCAGAATCGACACTGGCTATTCTGACGACTCGGCAGCACGAAGGGTTATTGGACGAAACGTTTGGCGTTGTGATGGATCGAGGATTGGGATTTTTTATAGATAGCCAACGTCACAGTCCGGTTGTTCCGTACGGTTACGGCACTGTTGCATCTTCGAGCACCTTTGGGCATGGTGGTAAGGAGTCGTCGACTGGGTTTGCCGATCCAGAGCGAGGGATTGCGGTATCGCTTGTGTTCAACGGCATGCCGGGGGAACCCAAGCATGATCGTCGGCTCAAACGAACGTTGGCTTTAGTTTACGAGGCTGTCGAAAGAAGCTAGAACCGTTTGATGCCATTCCGCATCTGACCTTCTGCCTATACGCAATAGATTGCGTTCAGGTTGAGACCGCCGTTCTTGGTGTCTATATTGGCGTTAGGAACAAATGATTGCCACGAAGTGCGTATTGCTCAGTGTGGTTATGTCGTTTGTGACTTTGGTCGAGTATGATTCACACCCCCTCTGCGGGAAGGACTTGATTCACGTAGTCAAGTTCGCGGCGCATGGTTTCGCCCTGTGGCATTTTGTTCATGTTCGAGTCAAAGACGTACACGTTGGTGATCAGTTAGGAAAATAATGAGCGATTACAGATTTGAGACCCTCCAGTTACACGCAGGTCAGGTTCCCGACCCGACAACAAACGCACGTGCAGTGCCGATATATCAGACGACGTCTTACGTTTTCAATAGCGCCGAGCACGGCGCAAACCTGTTCGGTCTAAAAGAATTTGGGAACATTTACACCCGAATCATGAACCCAACGACCGATGTATTTGAAAAACGCATGGCGGCTTTGGAAGGCGGAATGGCAGCGCTGGCGACATCGTCAGGTCAATCAGCTCAGTTTCTAGCGATCTCGAATATGATGCAGATGGGTGACAATCTCGTATCGTCACCGTACTTGTACGGCGGAACTTACAACCAATTCAAGGTTCAATTCCCGCGTTTGGGAATAAACACAAAATTCGCCGCTGATGACAGAGCTGAGTCGTTCGAGAAGCTCATCGATAAGGACACCAAGGCGATATACGTCGAATCAATGGGTAACCCGCGGTTTAACATTCCCGATTTCGAGAAGATTGCTGCGGTTGCGAAGGCACATAACATTCCTTTTGTAGTCGACAACACACTTGGCGCAGCTGGCGCACTTATTCGTCCGATCGAACACGGTGCGGATGTAGTGGTTGAGAGTGCAACAAAGTGGATTGGTGGGCATGGAACTACTATCGGTGGTGTGATCATTGATGCAGGAACGTTCGACTGGGGTAACGGCAAATTCCCGCTGTTCTCAGAGCCAAGCGATGCGTATCACGGTTTGGTGCACTGGGGTGCTTTTGGATTTGGTAGTGATATCTGCAACATGCTTGGAGTTCCTGAAGGACGAAACGTAGCCTTTGCTATGCGTGCAAGGCTCGAAGGTCTGAGGGATTACGGTGCTTCTCAATCACCATTCAATTCGTTCTTGCTGCTGCAGGGTTTGGAAACATTGAGCCTGCGTATAGAACGACACACTGCGAATGCGCTAGAACTTGCCACATGGCTTGAGGCGCACCCTGCGGTTAAGGCCGTTAGCTACCCTGGGTTAAAGTCGAGTCCTTACCACGAACTTGCAAAGCGCTACACCCGGCGCGGAACTGGCGCGATGCTGAACTTCGAGCTAAAGGGCGGACACGAGGATGCTGTGACGTTCATTGATAGTCTCAAGCTTGCTAGCCATCTGGCGAATGTTGGAGATGCGAAGACTCTGGTTATACATCCTTCGTCTACAACTCACCAGCAGCTTTCAGAAGAAGATCAATTGGCTTCAGGTGTAACGCCGACCATGGTCAGAGTGTCAGTCGGTCTGGAGCACATTGAAGACATCAAAGAAGATTTCCAGTCTGCTTTCGACGCAATAGGCTAGTTTGAACTTAAGTATTAGTACCGATCACGGGCGACTTTTACTCGCTCGTGATCGGTAGATTTTTCTCATGACTCTTGTTCTGCCAACTGATTACCACGCCCTCCCTCAGATCGAAAAAAACCGTGTGAAGTGGGTTCCGATTCCTCAAGCCGAAAAACAAGACATTCGGCCACTACGGATTGGGATCATGAATATCATGCCGCTCGGAGAGCAGTATGAATTCAATTTGCTGCTTCCGCTTGGCCTGTCGATACTGCAGATCGAACCTGTTTGGATCCGCCTGGAATCTCATCGCTACAAAACGTGGGAGCCGGGACATCTTGACGATCACTATGTGAGCTATGCGGAAGCAATTAAAGATTCACCGCTTGACGGTTTAATTATTACCGGCGCACCTGTTGAGCATCTTAAGTTCGAAGAGGTCGACTACTGGAATGAGTTTACTGAAATAGCGAAGCATGCTCGCGAGCACACACCGAGTACCCTTGGAATTTGTTGGGGAGCGTTCGCACTTGCGTACCTTGAAGGTATCAGCAAAGTAGATTTCAAGCAGAAATTGTTCGGTGTATTCGAATTGAACAACCTCGTGCAGGATCACGACATTATGGGTGCTATGGACGACATGTTCCTATCGCCTCAAAGTCGGATGGCTGGCATGTCGGATTCAGACCTGTTGCGGGCGAGAGATCTCGGAAAGATTAACCTGTTGGCGCATGGAGTGGAATCGGGCTATTCAATATTTGAGACGACCGATCGAAAAGTACTAATGCATCAGGGGCACCCGGAATATAGCGCTAGTCGGTTGGCGTACGAAGTGATTCGTGATGCTAATGATGATTCGGTTCTTCCTGTCCGGAACTTCGACCCTGCTAACCCAGTCAACAGGTGGCGAATGCATCGCAATACGTTCTTCCACCAGTGGCTACGCTACTGCTATACGCAGATCAGCCAAGGTGAGCTGCCGAGCGGCGACTGAGACATGCCGTCTAGGACGGTGGAAGCAAGACCGTTAGCTTTTGAACAACGTTTCAGGAACGTCACGCTCGATGAGAAGTCGGCGGACTCGCTTGAGAATAGCGTCTGCGATTCGATGACCCGCTTGGTCGGCCTTGATAACGCACCAGCGAGGATCGGTCTTCGACATCTCAAGGTAGCCCTTGCGAATGTTCTGGTGGAATTTCAGGGGCTGTTGTTCAAATCGTCGCTGGCCCTCATCATCGACTCGGATTGCACCTGAAACATTTGCCGTACTAAACAAGTCTGGTTCATTTGAAACTCGTGCCAAACTTACTTTAGGATCGAGATCAAGTAGTACTGTCAAATGAGGTACAAGTCCTGCGGTGGCGATATCGTTCAACTGTTTGATAGTCTTTAGGTCGCCTCCGCGTGCATACCCTTGGTAAGCGAGAGTGGAATCCGTAAATCGATCAAGAACAACTACTTTGCCTCGATCAAGTGCAGGACGAACCGTTTCGAACATTAACTGAGCACGAGCCGCCTCGAACAGGAGCGTTTCGGCAAGCGGTGAAGATGAGTTGGATCGCTTGATCCAACGACGTATGTTGTTTCCAAGATCAGAACTTCCCGGCTCTTGAGCATGTATTGTGTCTATTCCAAAGCCTTGAAGTTTTTGGAATAGGCGGCCGGACTGAGTCGATTTACCGACTCCTTCGCCGCCTTCGAAAGTAATCAAAAGACCACCTTCAACCGTGCGCTTTTTCATGCGCTCGGTATCGGCCCCGAAGTCCATTTCTTCCTGCTGTTTGCCAGCCAACTTTCAATCCTCAAGCTCTCAGTAGATGAGACGCAATCCCGTCTCAAAAATATGCTCTGAACCCTACCCCTTGCGACGCCTGATTACAACGCGTCGAGAGGGCTCTCTGCCCATACTCGCTGAGCCAAGATTGCTACGGGCTGCCAAGCCGTGTTGGAGTCGACGGATGTACGGCGGTTGAGACATTAGTTCGACTCGCTGCTCACCTGAAATAACTCGACTAATCGCTATCTCGGCTTCCTTTAGTGCTTCCCTAGATCGCCCACTTTGATTGTGTTCTTCAAAATCGCTGTTTTCGAGACTTGCAGCGTGAACATTGTCATGGCTGAACCGCTTCAAGAACTGTCGAATTTGTTCCTTCGTTCCGCGCCGCAGCACATGAACCATAATGCCATCACGTTCAGCTTTGCGAACAGCAGTTGGGCGTCGACCATAGTGCGATTTTGTCGTTACGAATATTTCACCAGCATCTGCGAAGTCGACCACCTGCACAGGGGCATTGGTTTCATTCACGATCTCGGTAATCGCAGTTTTTGGAATACCAAAAGGGTAAACCTTAGTCATTACTCGATCCGGAACTTCAGCAGGTTCGTTGAAATCGTCCGAAACGTGCTCTTCGCTACCGCTGCCAGTACTTTTACTGTTTCCGGCTCTACTGTCGCTATGAGTATGGCGTTCTACGCGATCTACACGACGATCAAACTCACGAGGTGAACGTCGACGTCCTATATCAGCTGCATCGAATGGAGCTGGTACAAATTCGGATTCCGATCCGGGGAGTTCTTCGATTTCAATTTCGACTCGTCCGTCAGGTTGGAGACGTCGAGCTTCCTGCGGAATCGATATTCCCCTCAACATACGGTCGACTGCCGTGCTAACTTCTGGGTGTATAGCAACAGTGTTACGTTCACGAATTTCAACAACGATATCGAATGTCGGTTCGTGTTTGCGTTCGAGAACCGTCTTCTGAGTACGCCGACGTCGTGCCTCGATGTCACCGAGCGTTACAGTCTGCTGTCCGCCAACTAGGTCAGCGAGAGTGGGGTTCGACATCACGTTCGCAAGAGTGTTCCCGTGTGCAGTGGCCACAAGCTGTACGCCACGTTCAGCGATCGTACGAGCAGCGAGTGCTTCTAACTCAGTGCTCATTTCATCGATGACGATTACTTCGGGCATGTGATTCTCGACAGCTTCGATCATCACCTTGTGTTGAAGGCTGGTGTTGGCAACTTGCATCCGACGGGCATGCCCGATCGCCGGATGAGGTACGTCGCCGTCGCCGGCGATTTCGTTCGAGGTATCAACCACCACCACTCGCTTGCCTGCTTCGTCGGCAAGTACCCTCGCAGTCTCACGCAGGATAGTCGTCTTACCAACGCCGGGTCGACCAAGAATAAGAACGCTCTTGCCAGAACGAATGAGGTCATCGATAAGACGGACTGATCCATAGACTGCCCGTCCTACTCTGCAGGTTAGACCAACCGGTTCCTCTGCGCGATTGCGCATCACCGAAATACGGTGGAGGGTACGTTCAATTCCCGCACGGTTATCATCCCCAAAATGACCTACATGACTAACAACATGTGCGATTTGCTCGCGAGTAACCTCAGCTTCACTTAGTTCCATTTGCCCTACGGAGAAACGTGCTTCCGGTGTCCTACCAAGATCGAGAATTACTTCTACGAGGTCGGTAATATTTTCACTTTCCTCCAGCACTGTTGCGATGTCATATGGGAAAATATTAATGAATGCTTGAAGGTCGTCGACGACCTGTGCGTTGGGTTCTATCAGTTCGGACATCTCCTATTTTTCTTTAATTTTACGATTGCCGACATGACGATCAGCCGATTGCCGCAAATGCTTTCTGCGATTTTGCGACCATTTGGGCCAGTGGCTTGACCATGACTTCATATTGCGCTTGCTCAACGAATCCTAGAGTCACCAGTAAGTGTGATAGTGCAGGCCGATATTCTGGGACGACGGTAGACACCTGAACGTCCTTACTTTCGGCAAGGGCCATTGCGACGAGACCGGGGAGATCTGACCCTGCTTCTGTGGCCCAATTGACGCTGAACATATGGCCGGAGCGAGTCGAGTTTCTATGTATAGAAGCGCCGATCTCACCGTTGGGGAGATCGAGAATCCACTCCGATGCTCTACGACCGAGATTTTCTGTAGTAGCTATCCAATCCTGAGACGTTTGACCTGACTTCATACGAACATCAATGGGCGTGGTGGCGTTGTGCATTCGGAACAATGCAAGTTCATCTGCACTAACCCTAGGTCTAAAATGTAGTGAGTGGTCGGGAATGCCTAGTTTGCTCATCGAAGACCGAGCAGAGTTGGCATGAAACACGCTCTCGCTATAGAGAGTCGTGTATCCGGCTTTCCGCGCATCATCGCTCACTGCTGAGTTAGCTTGAACTCGAACGAAAATCCGATGCGCTGCGGATCCTCCAGCGGGAATGGCGATCTGCTCAAGGAGGTCAAGCGCAATCTCGGATTTGGTTTTGCGAAGGTACAGTTCACCGACTTCCCATGCTTGAGGGCCCGAGCGAGGTCCGGCTCGAAGCACGCCATCGATTCGGCCACGATGAGCTTCAACCCAGCAACTTTGCCATGCACGGGGTGAAAGCGCGATGGTTGCGTACTTTACCGTTGGGAATCCGCTCGGCCCACCTCTAAGTGCGCCTACTAAAGTGCACGTTTCACCCCGACCCGACGATTGGCTGAATTGAAGCAGCCCGGGTGAATCTGTTGGGTGTAGATGGCGGATCATACTATGCTTCGAGTTTCCTCCGTCGAACGGCGTACTGAGTCTGAGCGCGCTTCTTCAGCTAGTTCTACGAACAGTGAGTGCATTCGGGTGTCTCGTGTCAGTTCTGGATGAAATGACGTTGCTAGAACTCGACCCTTTTTTACGGCTACTGCCTGCTCTGGTCTGTCGTCGGTAGCTGGAACTCGTGCAAGAATTTCAACTCCAATGCCAGTGTCTATAACGATTGGTGCTCTGATGAAAACCGCTCGCATATGGTCGCCTTCAACGCCGTCAATTTCAAGTTCAGATTCGAAGCTATCGACCTGTCGTCCGAAGTAGTTTCGAGCTACTCGAATGTCGAGCAAGTTGAGTGGAGTTGGGTATGGGTCAGCGAGTTCGCGCGCAATTACGATCATGCCAGCACACGTTCCCCACAGTGCCATTCCAGACTCCACTTGCGAACGTAATTCATCAACGAAATCAAACATGCCAAGTAACTTCACAATTGTTGTGCTCTCACCGCCGGGAATGATCAGACCATCGATTTCGGAAAGCTGTTGTACTTTCCGAACTTCGACAGCTGTGATCCCGATTTCGCTGAGCATATGAATGTGCTCAGCGAAATCGCCCTGTAGTGCAAGCACACCGATTCTAGGTTGTTGCGGTGTGGCTCCGTCTCCGTTCAGGCTACTCACCAGCCGCGAGTCTGAAGCTGATCGGCTACTGGGATTTTGTTCGCTTCAATTCCTGGCATAGCATCACCAAGTCCACGTGAGATTTCGGCAAGCATGTCTGGATCATTGAAGTGAGTCGTCGCCCTGACGATGGCATCAGCCATCTTTGCAGGGTTTGAACTCTTGAAAATTCCAGATCCAACGAACACACCTTCAACACCAATCTGCATTAGCAGAGCTGCGTCAGCAGGGGTGGCAATTCCACCGGCAGCGAAGTTCACAACCGGGAGCTTGCCCGTACGGTGTACTTCGACAACCAACTCGTAAGGAGCCTGAAAATCGCGGGCCATAGACATGAGTTCCTCGGTCGGGGAGTTCTGGATATTTCGTATATCTGCCAGAATCTGACGAGCGTGAGTTACGGCGTGAACGATGTCGCCTGTTCCGGCTTCACCTTTCGTGCGAATCATTGCTGCACCTTCACCGATGCGGCGAAGTGCCTCTCCGATATTTCGTGCGCCACAGACGTAAGGCATTTTGTACTGCCATTTATCGATGTGGTACTCGTTGTCGGCGGGGGTGAGAACTTCGGATTCGTCACAGTAGTCAACACCAAGAGCTTCAAGAATCTGTGCCTCTACGAAGTGGCCGATTCGAGCCTTCGCCATTACAGGAATGGATACAGCATCGATGATGCCTGAAATAAGGTCGGGGTCAGACATTCGAGCGACTCCACCATCACGTCGGATATCTGATGGTACGCGTTCAAGCGCCATTACTGATACGGCACCGGCATCTTCAGCGATTTTCGCCTGATCAGGGGTTACGACGTCCATGATGACGCCGCCCTTGAGCATTTGGGCTAATCCGCCCTTTACCCGCCAGTCACCGACTTCGGGCTTTGACATTTCTTTCCAACGCTGCGCACCACGAGGGCCGTTGGTCGTACTTGTTGCCATAGAAATAAGGTCCTTCCGGCTTTTGAAGATCGATCTGAGTTTTGATGCTCAATCGAGGTGAAATGTGATCGCGACACCGAACCCGCGCCACACCTTTGCGCCATCGTGACGCTTTGCCCTGAATTATACGCCTGCGCGTATGTTATGGCTGTGTTTTGAGATGGGACTGTCTAACCAAAAAGACCGTGGCGTTTTAACTGCTACGGGCTTTTTAGGGTTCTTACATTCCGGCTTTGAACTGATTGTTTCGATTGGGGCTCTACAGCCCCTGTTCGACCATGAAGTTGGCGAGGTCGGCGGTTCGTGAGGAGTAGCCCCATTCGTTGTCGTACCAACCGACTACCTTCACGAAATCATCGCCGACGGCAGAAGTTGCGAGTGAGTCAATTGTGCAGGAGTTTGGATTGCCGATGTAGTCGACTGAAACCAGTGGCTCGTCGGAGTAGCCGAGGATGCCGTGGAGCGAGCCATTCATAGATGCCTGACGGTAGGCTTCGTTCACGTCGGCGAGCGATCCCTTATTGGTCAACTTCACTGTGAGATCTGTAACTGAGCCGGTGATGACTGGCACACGGTACGCCATGCCATCGATTTTTCCTTCGAGTTCTGGAATAACGAGAGTTACAGCCTTGGCAGCACCTGTGGTGGTCGGAATTATGCTGTTTGCAGCTGCTCGTGCTCGACGGAGATCCCCGTGAACTTGGTCGAGTATTTTCTGGTCGTTTGTGTAAGCGTGGATGGTCGACATGAGGGCACTCTCAATGCCGAAGCTGTCGTGGAGAACTTTAGCCATCGGAGCTACGCAGTTTGTTGTGCAAGAAGCGTTCGAGACGATGTTGTGCGCTGAAGGATCGTACTTGCTATCGTTCACACCAAGCACTATTGTCAGGTCTTCGTTCTTGGCGGGGGCAGAGATTATTACTTTCTTTGCACCACCGCTTAGGTGACCGGCTGCCTTCGTCGCATCAGTGAAGAATCCGGTCGATTCGATGACCAATTCGACACCTACATCGGCCCATTTTATCTGTGAAGGATCGCGTTCGGAGAACGACGCGATGGTTCGACCATCGATGATGAGTGAACCATCTTTTGCTTCGACTGTCCCTGAGTATCGGCCGTATGTCGAGTCAAACTTGAACAGGTGAGCATTGGTTGCGGCATCCCCAAGATCGTTGATAGCGACCACTTCGAGAGTGTCGCCGTGGCGTTCTGAAATAGTTCGGAATACTTGCCTGCCAATTCGTCCGAACCCGTTAATGCCAACTTTCGTTTTTGCCATATCTTGACTACCTACTTCTCTTACCAGTTTCTATTTGATCTAAATAAAAGAGATTGTGTTGTTAGTTTGGGAGAACTCGCTTGCCTGCGTACCGTGCTTTACTACCGAGAAGTTCTTCGATTCGGAGTAGGCGGTTGTACTTTGCAATGCGTTCGCTCCGAGCGGGCGCACCGGTTTTGATCTGCCCTGCGGACGTGCCGACGGCTAGATCTGCAATGGACGTATCTTCAGTTTCACCTGAACGATGGCTAATAACAACGCCGAAGCCTGAGGTTTGTGCGAGGGCTACGGTATCAAGCGTCTCGGAAACGCTGCCGACTTGGTTTAACTTTACGAGAACTGCATTTCCGGCTTTCGTGTCGATTCCTTGCTGAACATATTTTGCCTGTGTTACGTACAAATCGTCTCCAACAAGTTGGATGCGGTCACCTGTCTTGGCAGTTTGGACTTCCCATCCTGCCCAGTCATCTTCGGCGAGTCCATCTTCAACAGAGTAGATCGGGAAGTCTTTTGCGAGCATGGCATATTCTTCGACCATCTCTTCGCTCGATAGCTTGCGGTTTTCTCGTGAGAGATCGTAGATGCCATCGACATAAAACTCTGATGATGCGGGGTCGAGCGCAATGAATACATCCACACCCGGTTTGTACCCAGCACCTTCGATCGCCGCTGTTGCGTACTCGAGTGCCTGGCGGTTGGTTAGACCCTGAGGGGCGAATCCACCTTCGTCGCCGACGGTGGTTGCGTGACCGTCAGCATGAAGCTTTTTATTCAACCATTGATACATTTCTGCACCGCAACGGAGTGCCTCTGAGAACGAGTCGATACCAGCAGGGACAACCATGAATTCTTGGAAATCAGTTGAGCCCTTGGCGTGCGCACCGCCGTTCAAGACGTTGAACATTGGCACTGGCAGTTCGGTTGGCGAATCGTTGCCAGCGAGTTCGGCAATGTGCAGGAAAACTTCTTTGCCAGAGCTGATGGCTCCGGCTCGGAGAACGGCGAGCGATATTGCAAGAATTGCGTTCGCTCCGACTCGTCCTTTGTTTGGAGTACCGTCGAGGTCGATCATTACTTGGTCGACAGATCGTTGGTCGGTTCCTTGTAGACCAATCACGGCCTTCGCAAGTTCGCCATTTACTGCACCAACTGCTTTGAGAACGCCCTTGCCGTTGTATCGACTCTTATCACCGTCTCGAAGCTCGACAGCTTCGCGACTACCGGTGCTTGCGCCGGAAGGAACGGCCGCCGAAGCTGAAGTCCCATCGTCCAGTACAACGGTTGCACCGACCGTTGGGTTGCCTCGTGAATCGAGTATTTCGTGTCCGATGACAGATGTGATTTTCGCCATATGATTTGTTCTATTTCCGCGCTAGTCGTGCTGCCGGATAAGGCAACGTTTTTTAGAGACCAAGTGCTGTTCGCTGCGCTTCGAGGAGATTCTTGATTCCGACCTCGCCAAGCACAAGCATTTTGTCGAGCTGTGATCGGCTGAAGGTCGCTTCTTCGCCAGTCCCCTGAAGCTCTACAAACTCGCCCGCACCTGTCATGACAATGTTCATATCTACATCGGCTGCTGAGTCTTCGTTGTAGTCTAGATCGAGCACTGCTGAGCCGTTGACGATTCCGACACTGATGGCGGCGATCTGATCTTTCAAAGGAATCGTTTTGATTTTTCCGGCTTCGAGTAGTCCGGTAAGAGCTTGATGAAGAGCGACATATGCCCCAGTTATCGAGGCTGTGCGCGTACCACCATCTGCTCGGAGTACGTCGCAGTCGAGCAGTATAGATATTTCGCCAAGCGCTGATAGATCGGTCACAGATCGAAGTGCACGACCAATTAATCGCTGGATCTCTTGTGTTCGCCCACCGACGTGAGATCGTTCACGTCGCACCCGTTCTCGGGTTGAGCGGGGGAGCATAGAGTATTCGGCGGTTACCCAACCCGTGCCTTTGTTGCGCATCCAAGGCGGAACGCTGGTTTCTACTGTCGCTGCGCACATCACCACTGTGTTTCCTGTTTCAATCAGCGCCGAGCCTTCGGCATCAGGGACATAGCCGGGGGTGATTTTTATGGGGCGCTGCTCTGAATAAGAGCGATTGCCTGATCGAACGAGAGTAATTTCTGACAAATCTTTGGTTCCTTTGGTGATTCGACTATCGATTTTACCAGTCGATTCCTCGTTTCCTTTAAGAATTTCTATCGATTGTGTTTTAGGTTGCACAATCAGGGAAATTGTGTCGACTATTTCAGGAGTCAAAGATCACTTACAGACAAACCAACCAGAGCTACATTCCGATAATGTTGTGGCGAAAATTTATTTGGCTGGATATTGAAATTGAAACGGAATGAGTACGGCAATGCGAATAGCAGTAATGGGTGCGGGAGCTGTCGGAGGGTATTTTGGCGGTTTGCTCGCTAACCAGGGCGAGGACGTTATCTTGATAGCTCGTGGCGCTCACGGCGATGCGATCGCGCTAAACGGACTTCAAGTCGATAGTCATTGGGGGAATTTCAATGTAAAAGTCAAAGTAACCGATGATCCTTCGACAGTTGGTGAAGTCGATCTCATTCTTCACTGCATCAAGCTTTACTCCAATGCTGCATCATTTCCTTCAATGAAGAGCATGATCGGTGAGAAAACCACGATACTTACGATTCAGAATGGCGCTACCAGCGGAGAAATCCTTGGAAATGCTTTCGGTTCTGAACATGTCCTTCAGGGTGCAACGTACATAGAAACTGGAATCGCTGGCCCCGGACATATTCACCAAAGTGGTTCGACTGCGATGATCGAGTATGGCGAAACAGATGGGTCAGTCACTGAGCGAACTGAAGCCATTCGTAAACTATTTGATCGCGAAGGAATGCAGGTTAAAGTCAGCAAAAATATCGTCGACACGTTGTGGAACAAAATGGTGAGCGTTGGTGCTATCGGATCTGTCATGGCGGCTTCTCGCGCTTCATTTGTTGAAATTCTTGCAAGTCCGCATGGCGAGCTTGTGGTTAGGACAACAATGGAAGAGATCGTCGCCGTCGGGCAGTCACAGGGCGTTACGTTCCCGCCACGTTGCGTTGAGTCGAAGCTGGAATCTGCCATCGCCGAAGCTGAAGAAACGCAGGCATCGCTTCAATACGACCTCAACAACGGTAAGCCATTGGAGCTTGATGACATTCTCGGGGCCGTAGTGAGAATTGGACGTGAAACTGGCATTCCGGTGCCATCGAGTGCGGCACTCGTAACAATATTGGACAAATTTAAAACGGGCTCGTAGACGAATTTTATTTGTATCGCTTTAGTTCGAACTAATTGGAGAAAACGGTGACTTCCGAACCCGCAATTTCAGATGAGATTCTCGCCAAGCTTGGTGAGCTTCCGACGCAGACACTGATCGACGGACTCTGGGTTGATGGCTGGCCCCAGGCGATGATTCATGGAGCACGATCAGTGTTTCCAGATCAGAAGATGGTCGGAAGGGCAGTGACGCTTCGATTCGTGCCACACCGCCCTGATATTCTCAAGGACAAGCCAAAGGCTGAGGATTCACCCGAGTATGTAGCGTTTGAGCTTTGCGGCCCTAACGAAGTTCTGGTCGCTTCGGCAGTTGGTCCGTGGGAGTCGGTTGGCGGTGACATCAAGTTCTATCGGCTCTCGCAACTAAAAGTTGCAGGATTAGTGACTGACGGTTCCGTTCGAGATACTGCCGAGTTGAAGGACTACGGGTTCCCAGTGTTTGCCCACTCTTCTACCGCCAAGCAAGGTCCCGCTGTGATGCAGCCATGGGGTGTGAATGACGTGATCAACTGTGGGGGCGTTGTCGTTCGACCTGGTGACGCGATCATCGGTGATAACGACGGAGTTGTGGTGGTTCCGGCTGTGATGGCAGAACGGGTTTTAGAAATCGCTGCCGAGCGTGAAAGGGTCGAGGTTGTAATCAAGAAAGAACTTCGTAAAAATCCCGGATCACCCGGAAAGTACTACCCGTTTAACGACAACACATGGAAGCTATTTGAAGAGTACAAATCCCGTGGTGAGGCATAGGCTGCCTGTAGTGTGTTTCGCGTGAGGTGAGTAATAAAAATAGCCTGACCGAAAATGGTCAGGCTATTTTTATTGACTACGTATGGATCTCAGAATTTAGTCTAAGAGCGGAGTTCCATCGGGGTGGAGGCCTCGCGCAGCCATTCGCTTGGCGCGCTGTGAGAAATTTGCGCAGTCTTCACAGACGCTCTCAGGAATAACGCCGATGCGCATGAGAATGCTGAAGATCTGGCATCCAAGGCAGAAATCGAAAATGCTCTCTAACGCAGCAGCGATAATTAAACCGCCCAAAACGATATACGCAATTCCGGTCTCGCCGAATATCAACGAGAGAATTGCTGCAGAAACGCTGAACGTGCTTCCGATCGTCGCTGCGAACCGCTTTGGCGGCCCGGCTACGGGTCGGTATGGAAGACCTAATTTTGGAACGATAACTTTCGAAGCTAGTATTGCGAGCGGACTGATTCGTGGACCGGCAGCGACACGAGCGATATACCCGAAAGACAACACGAGAGTTATCCACGGTTGGTCGAGAACGATCGTTGCTACCGCCATCAACACAACACCCGCGCCTACTACGCGAGCGACGCTCGAATTCATCGGGTGTGGAAAGCTGAAGAACCTTGGTTTCGGTTGTGGAGTAACTGGTGCCATTGATTGGTGATTTACGAAATTAGTTATCGCCAAAAAAATCCCACCGCTTTCGAAATGCGAGGGGCGGCGTGCGAGTGCGTGCGTTCGTTCGTTCGTTCGAGTGCCTAGCCGATTCTCTTCAGCAGTGATGCAGCGATAGAGCCAGTCGGTGAAAGACGATCAACTCAGTTCATTTAGCGCTTAGCCTAACCCTGACCGGTTCGTGAGCGCAATTCCTATTTGAGTTACGAATTGGCTTTTCTCAAATATTGGTTTTCACTCATAACTTCTGCAAACGAATTACCACGACCTCACATCAGCGTGATTTATGGCCACCAGACGAAAGTGAGTCGGATCGATGCTTCTCGGCTGCATTAGTTTAACATTTGACCCGTACTAATCGACTAACGGTGATCCGTCTGGACGAAGACCCCGTGCAGCCATTCGCTTGGCGCGCTGTGAGAAATTTGCGCAGTCTTCGCATACGCTCGCTGGAATGACGCCCCAGTTGATGAGGAAACCAAATATCTGGCAACCCATGCAGAAGCCGAAGACACTCTCAAGTCCGGCTGCAAATATTAATCCGCCGAGAACGATATAAGCCGCACCGTTCAGGCCGAATCCTAAAGCTAGAACAGCGGCTGTAACACTGAACACTATGCCAATGGACGCCGCAAATCGCTTCGGAGGCCCAGCAACCGGCCGGTAGGGTAGGCCGAATTTTGGAACGATGACCTTCGTGACTAGTATCGCCAATGGGCTGAGTCTCGGTCCTGCTGCCACTCGAGCAATGAAACCGTAAGCAAGCAACAGTGTGATCCACGGTTGGTCAAACATGATCGTCGCCACTGCCATGATTACCACGCCCCCCGCAACTGCTCGGGCCACACTGGCGTTGATAGGGTGCGGAAAACTAAAGAACGAAGGTTTGTTTTGAGTAACAGATGTCATTAATTGATTTTACTTAGAACTAAATTGGCCAAAAAAAACCCCCGCTTTCGATAGGCGAGGGGTGGCGTGTCGGTTCGTATTATTCGTACGCGTACTAACCAGCCATCTCTCCAGAGGTGGAGTTACAACAGAGGCAGTCGGTTAGATGCGTTCGAAGAAATATCATTCGTTGTTCAGCTTAACTCCGATTGATCCGAGTGCGCAATTTCTTTTTGGCTGCCGGACCAATTTCTTTTGCATTTTAGTGTTGCGAACGTTTGAAGTTGGTTTTCTCACACACTTCCTACAAACGTCTTATTCGAGCCTTACATCGACATGTTCTTATAGATGTCAGACGGAAACGAGACGGTTCAATTACTCGGCGTCAACGCTAGGTGGTTGGTGTGGATGGGCCAGTGTCGAGTAGATGATTTGTAGACCTTCGGGTCGAACGGGTCTCCTCATCCGTCTTGATGGGGTCGGTTGTGGCATGTTTTATCTCACTGTCATGACCGGCCCCGTCAGATTTTAAGCCGGTTTGTGTTTGTGTTTGTGATTCTGGTCACCGAGTGCGTCATCTCGAAGCGTGACTGGTGTGACTTGATGGGCTGAGTGCTGGGATCTACTTCCTTATTTCGGTTTTACTCTCGGAGGAGAGAGTGAATGTGTTCCTGTGGTTATACAACCACCTCACATCCTCCTCAGATTGATTTTTACCCAATCGACGCGCTTCCTGCTAGTATCCACGCCATAGCGAACTCGACCCTATTAAACCGGGGCAGAAATCGTCCATGTCGCCTCGGATCACGGAGAGACGCGGTATGGCTAATTTGAACACGAGTCAAATACGTAACGTTGCACTTATAGGGCATAACGGTGCCGGCAAGACCTCACTCGTTGATGCCCTCTTCTTTACTGCCGGAGGAACAAGCCGGCAAGGCAAAGTCGATGACAAGACCAGCTTCTCAGACTACGAGGCGGAAGAACAGCGCAGAGGATCAAGCATTCAACTCTCTGTCCTGCCATGTTTGTGGAAAGACCACCGAATAAATCTGCTGGACACACCGGGCTACCCTGATTTCCGCGGCGACATGCTTTCAGCCGTTCGTGTCGCCGATTCAGTGATTTTAGTTGTGTCAGCGGCTTCCGGTATCGAAGTCGGTGCACAGCAAGCATGGAACTATGTTCAGGATCTAGGCATCCCGACTGTGATCGTTGTAAATAAGCTCGATCGTGAAAACTCATCATTTGAAACAACATGCGCCGAGCTTGCTGAATCTTGGGGTAGGCAATGTGTACCCGTCCAAAGCGTAAAAGGGGATGCGAGTGAATTTAACGCTGTAATGACAGGCGAGTTAGCGGAATCGGTGATTGAGGCGATTGTCGAAGCCAATGACGATATGATGGCGAAATATCTCGATGGAGAATCGCTTACGCCAGCAGAGATTAATTCCGGTCTGAAAGCTGGCGTGTTAAGCCGCGACATCGTCCCGATCTTCGCTGCTTCAACTGCAAATAACACTGGTGCTTCAGAACTACTCGACGCAATCGTACAGCTCCTTCCATCACCCGACGATGTCGAGGCTCCCGTGGTGCCAGAAGGCGCACAGGCAAACTTCGTGTTCAAGACATCTGCCGATCAGTTCGTCGGTAAACTTTCATACTTCCGTGTTTATGGAACGGCTCTGAAGTCACACACACAACTCTGGAACGCCAATAGAGGCGAATCTGAGAGGGTGGGTCAGGTTTACCAACCTATGGGCAAGGAGACTGTCGGGGTCGACGCGGTGATACGAGGCGATATCGGGGTTATCTCACGTCTCAACCACACGCAATCGTTCGACACGCTGTGTGACAAATTGAATGAAATCAAGTTAGGTGGAATTAATCTCCCCGCACCGGTATTCGCACTCGCAGTAACACCGTATGCTCAGTCAGATCTCGACAAAATGGCTGAGTCGCTTTCTAGAATGGTGGAAGAGGATCCTACACTCGAGCTTGAACGAAACGCCGATACCGCAGAAATAGTGCTTCATGGTCTCGGTGATATTCACGTTGAATTAGCGATTGAACGAATCGCTCGTAAATTCGATGTCCACCTGAATACGAAGTTACCGAGCATTCCGTATCGAGAGACCGTTATTGGGCGAACATCTGTCTCGTACAAGCATAGAAAACAGTCTGGAGGACGGGGGCAGTACGGTCACGTTGTTCTTGAGGTTTCACCGGGCGAAGCAGGAAAAGGAATCACGTTCGGGTCGAAGGTGGTCGGCGGTAATGTGCCGAAGGACTACATTCCTGCGGTTGAAAAAGGAATAAGGAATGCTGCGATTGACGGAGTCGTGGCTGGCTATCCTGTGGTTGATGTTGCAGTTACGTTGACCGACGGATCGTCTCATTCAGTAGATTCGTCAGGTATGGCGTTTGAGATCGCTGGCAGTATGGGATTTAGGCAAGCTATTCGAGAAGCCAATCCGACTTTGCTTGAGCCAGTCATGAAACTACGAATTTTGACTCCTGAATCGAGTGCTGGTGACGTGATGGGCGATCTCAATTCCCGACGTGCTCGAATCGAAGGCATGGAATCAAGAGGCAGCGGTCTGACCGAAATTATCGCCGAAGCTCCAGCATCGACGATTCAGCGATACGCAGCCGATCTTCGTTCGCTTACTCACGCTCGAGGTGACTTTACGGCTGTGATGGATCACTATCAGGCTGTGCCGCCGCAGGAGGCTCGAAAAGTGATAGCGGCACGTCAGTCGGGCGAAGAAGAATAAGTGCCGATGGTACAAGTGGGTGAATTAGTCTTGGATCTCTGGGGTAGCGGTAGCCGTCAGGCAGAGATTTAATGCGGGCGACTGAAGCAGTTCAGTCGCCCGTTCGCGTGTACAGGGTTGAGTAAATGCCCCTGCTAGCGCGGTTCACTAAGCCGTTGTTGCCTTTGTTCGTGTATCTTCCCCACCAAATCCCTAGACTTCGATGATTCCGACAAGTGCAAGATGCACTCACATCTGGACGCGTGAAAAGTGTTACCTGACAGCAGGAATGATTGGCAAGATCATTCTGGAAGCATGAATCGCGCTGGTATGAATCGTATTGTCGGCTTTGATCATCTTGGTGTGACGTCCGACGGGTTCACCTGTATTTGGGTTTATGTCGAATCGCGGGAAGTTTGAACTCGAAACGTCCAGTCGAATTCGGTGTCCTTTTTTAAATACGTTAGAAGTTGGCCAGAGGGTAATAGATATTTCCACTGCCTCTCCCGGAGTCATCATTTCAGGCTCGGTCCACGAGTTGCGATATCGAGCTCGCTGAATCGTATCGACTAAATTCAGGTGGTAGCCCTCGGGATAGTCATCGCTCGCTGGGTATACATCGATCAGCTTTACTGTGAAGTCGGTATCGACCGCAGTCGATGAAACCCACAGCTTGATCATCACTTCACCAGTGACCTCAGTGTCGTCTTCCAACAGGTCAGTTTCGAACGCAAGAACGTCTGCCCTGTCCTTGAGCAACTGGTATGGCTCTTCAGCACCGATCCATTGAGGTCCTTCTTTTTGGTGAAACCCGCCAGCGGCGATCACTTCACCTAGGTTATTTCGAGCGAGCGTCCACTGATCAAGGAACTCAGGTACCTCATCGCGTGATGGGCCACCATCTTCTGGCGAATTGATCTTGAACATACCCACGAGTTGACCGCCGATAGTTGGCACAGGTTTTTCTGGGTCATAGGTATATGTGAGCGAGCTATCGTCTTCCATCGCCTCGAACGAATCGAGCGAACCGTCTTCGTGGAGGTAGAGCGTTTGGAATTGAGCGCGCTCAAGCGGCCACTCATTTTCATCACGCCAGTAACCACCGTGATTCAGGTGACCTTCCGCAGATTTCTTGCCGTTTCCAGTGCCCATTACGTAAATGCGAACAGGTGGATCATTCTCAGGAGCAGGGAACCCTTTCAGGTGCTGATCGAAGAACTTCAACCGCTCGACATTGTAGACAGCGTTGCCCCAGACACTTTCAATTCCAGTGTCAGTATCTCCGTGCCACGACCCGGTGGCGCGAGTACCGCCGTGTCACCAGGCTCCGAGAACGAGTCTGGTTGGCGACTCGTTCTGGTGGCTCATTTTGACAAAATAATTGGCTGTAGCCCCGACAAAGTTGTCATACCAACCGCAGGAAACAGTTACAGCCACATCAGCGTGTTGGTCGAAAAACGGCTCCTGATTTGCGGATTCCTGTGACCACCACTCGTCATACTCACCCCGGTAGTAGTAGTCGAATACCGTCTTCTCAAGGTCGGGTGCGACTCTAAGTGCCGTTTCGCCTGGCTTTAGGGGGAATTTTCGAAGCCAATCGCCCATATCCCGCATGGCGTCGAAGATGATCTTGGCCTTCTCGGGATCGTTACCAACCTCGTGACTATCGAGAGCATGAAGGTGTGCAGCTCCAAACATCTGTAGTGACATCGCTCCGCCTTCGCGAGCCTCGTGTCGGTAGATGTTCGTTGGTCCTGCTTCGACCCACATCGCTGCGAGATGAGGTGGCTTTCGTAGTGCCAATTGGGTTTGCGTAATTGCGCGGTGAGAAGAACCGAGAGTTCCGATCTTGCCAGAACACCAATCTTGCTCCGCCAGCCATTCGACGGTGTCGTAGCCGTCGTCACCTTCCCACGGATTAATGGTGTGGTAATAGTGCCCGTCACCCTCCGAACGGAAGCGAGATCGCAGATCCTGTATGACGAAGGCGTAGCCACGCCGGACGTAGTAAGGAATGACTTCGTCCCATTCAGGGGCTGTCTTATCATATGAAGTGCGAACTAGGAGTGCAGGTACCTGCTCGCTTGCATCGACGACCCGGCCATCACCATGGCAAGGCAGAAATATATCGGTGGCGAGACGAATGCCGTCACGCATCGTCATCATCACGTCGCGGAGAGCGTGGACGCCGTACTGAGGTTGGGAGGAAGTTTCTCGTGAAGTTGTCATTGCCGAGCGAGTTTATTCTCTTGGCGGCAGCGCGTCACTGTCGACTATGGGCTAATTACCACTTAAGAAATCTTTGATATTGGAGGCGATTAGTGCAAACAGCAGGATAGCTGCGAGGATCAGCATGAACTTTAGACGGTTGATTTTCAGCTCTTCGCCAGACTTTGAAGCGTCATCTTTGGTGCTTTGAAGTCGCCGGTCTTCTGGTTCAACAGGTGGCTGGATTTGTTCTTTGTCTTGTGGCATTCGAACAGTCTATGGCACTGGCTTCAAGAAACTCGCTGACAAATCGGTCGTTCATCCGCCACTAATGGAATCGTAGATAGCAGTTTCAAGACCTGCAACGATTATCGCCCCAGCTCCTATCCATCCCCACTTTGCGCGATCGGGATTGATCTCATCGTTGTTGCCGGATCGGCCATCAGTGCGGCAATATCTTTGGCACGTTCTAAACGCTGCTCTTTTGAAGCGCTGCCCGGTAGGTTTCGTGGCGGTTCTTTGCGTGGTCGCATGCTTGGTCTCCGTTATAGATCGATGAAGCAACTGTAGGAGTGAACTAGTAGGAATTCTTCTACTGAGCGTTTGCCCGATCAACGAATTCCATGATGATGAACAGGATGATAAGAAACACGACAAGCAGCGTGCTGATCTTCTTCATCCTAGAGTTCGGTGCTTCGCCAATTCCGCGTCCTACGGAGCTGTACGTGTCGGTTTTTGAATTACGAAGTTTTTCGTCCCGCCCAGCGTGAGGCTTGTTGGGATCCGGGGCAGTAGGTGGCGTGGTCAAATCGTCAGCCCTTTCCGCTGATGATCGAATCGGTAACGAATGTACCGATTCGATCATGCCGATATTCTATTCCGTCGGCGGGGGAATAACCGGTAGTGTGACGTGCGACGGGTGTTCGGCATCGTGATAAATCGTCTGGTCGGCGATTGTTACCTCGGTGTCGGTAGCTATTGGATTGCCGCTGTTCAGATTTCGGTTGTATCGCGGAAAATTCGAGCTGGATACCTCAACTCTGATCCGGTGACCCTTCTTGAATAGATTTGATGTGTCCCACATATCGATTTCGAACTGATAGATATCACCGGGAGTCATCATTTCTGGGTTGTCAGTGCCGTTGCGGAACCGTGCTCGCACAATGCCTTCACACAATATGATCGCTTTGCCGTCGCTTTCAACATCAACAAGCGTGGCGGTGAAGTCGGTATCGAGCGCATCTGAAGAAGCCCAAATGGTTGCTGTGATCGGACCTGTTACTTCGATATCGTTTGTCAACGTTTCCGTAGTGAACGTTAGAACATCAGCACGCTTTTCGATTTCGGTACGTTCGCGAGGACCGCAGAGATCGAAGCTCTGGTACTGGGCACCCCATGAAGGCACAGGATCAGCCGGGTCATAGGTGAATCCATCTGACGATTCGCCCACCGATGGTTGAGAGGTCGACATCCAACCTTTGTCTGAAGCAGCGGCATCACCGTTGCTGTGTAAATAGAACTTCATCCAGTTCGTTCGAGCCAACGGCCACTCATGCTCGTACCGCCACTCGTTCGCCCCCATGACGAAAAGCTTGATCGGCGGTTCATCGTCGATACCTGTGTCGACACCCTTTAATTGCTGGTCGTACCAGTGGGTGTGCATGTCGATGATGTCCCACAGCGCACCCTTGCCAAATGTTCGATCCTGATACTCGCCGTTCTCGCCCATTGGTACACGACCCCACGGTGAAATCTGGTGACTCCAGGGTCCGACGATCAACTTGGTCTTCTTACGTGCATCTTCGGTCTGAGCCTGCTTGCTCCATCCGTTAAACAGCTTGAAATTCTCATGCGAAAGCGAATCGTACCAACCGGTGATGAACAGCGAAGGAACCGCCATTTCGCCGTACTTGTTTCGCAGACTGTAGCTGTCCCACCAGTCATCGTACTGCTCGTGGTCGATCACGCCTTTGTAGTAAGGATGAGTGGGAGAAATGATCTCCATCGCCGTGTCGAGCGGCAGTCCTTTGAAAAACTCCATCTGGTCGTAGTGCTTTAGCGACTCGCTCTGCATCGTGTGGCCCAGCATGTTGAGGAATGTAAGCACCACACTGTGGTGGATGACACCGTTTATCCTGTGGTGACCGTAGTTGTCCTGCTGCGAAGCAATCGGTGCCACAGCTTTCAGGTACTTTGATCGAAGAGCTGCCGGAAGTGTTTGTGTGAAGCCGGGATAGGAAAGCCCGAACGTACCGACGTTTCCGTCGCACCAAGATTGCTTGCCAATCCATTCATGCGTGTCGAATCCGTCTTCGTATTCGCAGACGTACGGCTCCCACTCTCCGCCAGAATCGCCACGACCCCGGCAGTCCTGCACAACCACGGCATACCCACGTGCGATGAACTTGCGGGTCCAACCCATGTATCGAGGTTCCTGATTGTCGTATATCGTTCGCAGAAGCAGAACCGGCCACGGTCCATCGCCTTGTGAAGAATCTGGGAGCCAGATATCGGCGGAGAGATTAATTCCGTCGCGCATTGGAACCGGAATGTTCAGCATTAGTCGCCCAGGTTCGATGAGAGGTTCGTACTGAGAAGTCACGCTCGTGTTCCTATGTGGGTATTGGCTGACCGTAGTGAACATCCGTTTGATTTCACCCCAGTAGATGGCAGCATTGTGTGCTTGATTGGGGTGATCTTCAATACCGCAGTACACTCGAAATGGTAGTAAGCTGCTGCCCGAGATTCCTCTTCCGCCGATACGTAATATTTGGAGTAAACAAGAATGGCTTTCAAGGTCGTTATTACCATGTACAACCGCCCGCCGAGCGATTTGACGCTAGGCGTGATTCGTGATGCTGGCATGGAGGTTGAGTACGTTCCGGCGCGGACCGAGAATGAGGTGATTACGGCGGCGAAAGACGCTGACGTGTTGTTGGTTGGAACGGTTCCACACACGACTCGCAAGGTGCTTGAAGCACTGCCGAAGTTGAAGATGGTCGGACGTTCAGGTGTCGGAGTCGATTCGATCGATCTCGCAGCCGCAACCGAGCTTGGAATATGCGCGACGAACACTCCGGGGATAAACACTTCGGAAGTTGCCGATCACGCTATGGCAATGCTGCTTTCGATCACCCGCAAGATTCCTGAACAGAACGCCGCGATGAAAGCTGGTGCATGGTCGGATCGCCCCGCCGAGATCGATGCTTTGCGTGGGCAACTTCGTCGAATCGCCGGGAACACTGTTGGCATATTCGGACTCGGCAGTATCGGAAAGGGATTTGCAAATCGGGTACGTGGCTTTGGTCCTGCGAAGATCATCGCCTACGATCCATATGTACCTCAGACTGCCGCTGATCTGGTCGGCGTACAGATGGTCGATTTCGACACGCTTTTGGCAGAGTCGGACTATCTTTCGGTTCACTCACCAGCAACTGCCGAAACGAACCACATCTTCAACATCGATGCCTTTCGGAAGATGAAGCCGACAGCAGTGTTTATAAATTGCGCACGAGGCCCGATTGTCGATGAGGCTGGTCTTCAGGAAGCCCTTCAAACCGGATTGATCGTTGCGGCTGGTATTGATGTGACAGAGACCGAGCCGTTGGATGCTGAGAGTCCGCTTTTGAAGCTAGACAACCTGACGATTAGTCCGCACGTCGCAGGAACCTCCGACATAAGTGGGATCGCAGGAGCGACTCGCTGGGGCGAGAACGCTGTAAATATACTGACTGGCAAGCCACTGCACGGACTTGGTAACCCGGAAGTTGTAAAGCGAATTGCTGTAATGCGAGCGCTAGGCCCGAGCCGTTGGGATGGTATTCCCGACCCAGTTACTGTGGCGTGGAGTTAGCGATCCGCAGCAACCCATATCCGGTTGCCGTCAGTTGCGACGGTGACCGTTCCTCTGTCTCTGGTTACATATACCGATTCGGTTGAGAGATGATTGCTCAGGCGTGCGATGACATCTTCATGGGGGTGCCCGAATTGGTTTTTTATTCCGGTTGTGACGATAGCAAGCACAGGGTTGACCGCTTCTACAAATTGTTCAGTGGTTGACGTTCGGCTGCCGTGATGTCCGACTTTCAGCACGGTCGACTTCACCGGTTGCCCAGTCTGCATGAGATCGAATTCCGCTCCCGCGGTTATGTCCCCGGTTAGCAAGAAGGAAACCTCGTGGAAATCTAGGCGGGCGACCACGCCTTCGTCGTTGAAATTTGAACAATCAACTACCACGCATCGGGTTTGCAAAATAGTTAGGTTCACCTCGTGGTCGAGTGCTGCTATGAGTCCAGCTTGGGCTGTAACTACCCGATCGTCCCCGCTGGTCAATTGCGCCCAGCTTTTATAGATGTTGGAATCATGCGAAACACCAGAATCGATTATCATCCCAACATCGAATTGTTCTACGATCATTCGAAGTCCACCAAGATGATCAGCATCGGGATGCGTCGAGAGAATCACGTCAATCCGTCGATCCAGTGCTGGTAGGACCGACTCAATATTTCGCACAGCGAGATCGGAATTATCACCTCCGTCTATTAGCAATCTCGCGCCAGACGGCGTTTCGATGAAGATCATGTCTCCCCGATTAGTTTCGAAGAACGTTGCGGTTAGATTGGTAGATGCCGGTTCGCTGATTACGAACCCGATGATCGAAAATGCAGCGACAGCCCAGATTGCAATGATTGGGTAAACCCGGCGGTGCTGCCCGATTCTGCGTGTGTTGCTGCCGGATTTACCGTCATTAATGAGAGCCATCGCGATATTTGTTACGTTTTTGAACTTAACTGAAAAATGCACGGCGGTTTAATACGAAAAATACGAGTGCATACCAGCCGACAACGAATGTAATCGACCAGTGGTCAGCATTAATCGGACCGATTGGTAGCGATGCAAAAAAGTTGGCAACAAACGACATGTAGTTGCCGATAGCGTGAGACAGCACTCCCGCAATCGCTATCGGTTCAGAAAAGATGACTCCTGCAAGTACAACCAGTACCGATCCTCCGATGAATAGCGGTAAGACGGGTACGATCAAGAGAGTGCTGGGTATACCCCATAGCGCTAGTTCGCCGAAGTGGAACGCTACTAGCGGAGCCGTGGCGACAGTTGCGGCAAGTGAAACCGCCATTCCATAAACCACCCCTGTAAGTAGTCGTTTTGTGAATGTTGGCACTATTGAGGAGTGCTGGATTCCGTTGCTGGCTCGTGCAGCAAATCGTGCACTAAATAATGCGATACCAAGGACGGCTGCGAAGCTAAGTTGGAACGAGATCGACCAAAGAATTGCTGGGTCGAACGCAAGCATGATCGCGGCTGCAAGGGCAAGAGCTAGTATGACGCTTCGTTGTCTTCCCAGCAGTTTCGCTAGTAGGTAGATCGTGAACATAAATGCTGCTCGGGTTACCGACGGTGTGAGTCCGGCCAGAGCCGCGTAAATCCATATGCTGATCCCGGGTGCTATCAGGTAAAACTGGCGTCTACGCCCGAAAATCTACGCTGACATCGCCATGATGATTCCACCGACCATGGCGATGTGTAGTCCAGAAATTGCAAGTATGTGTGAAAGGCCGGATGCACGAAAATCGGTGATCGTCTCAGTTGGAAGTTTGGTACGGTCGCCCACCAACAACGCTGCGGACAAGCCACTCGATTTTGAATCAAGTGAGTCGGTCAATGCCTGTGAAATATCCGCTCGGAAATCTTCAATAGATGATCGAACTGGATTGCCGTTTCCGGAACCGATAAGTTCGACACTAGATGTGGAGATGATTCCTACAGCGTCGACACGATCGGTAGTTAGGATGAATCTGCCAGAAACTCGGTATTCGTCACCGTATCGGAAGTCATCGGAGCGCCTCTCTGATCTCGTTTGGTCGTGGACGATCTGTGTATACATCGACGATATAGTCGGAATGTTGATGGTCTACAGGCTCAATCTGTAGGCGAAGTCTGACCCGGTCGTTCGAAGGGGAAGGATCGTTGAGCAAGATACCCTTGAGCAAAACACGTTCTTCGTTTCTTGGAACGTTGTTCCACTGAGTCGGTTGAGGCGACTCTATTCCCGTGATGGCTCGAACCATTCCAAATACTAGAATCAGCAGTAACAATGCTACTCTGACTTGGCTTCGTGTGATCACAGCCGCTAAAACGACCAGACTTGCTGACGCGGGCAAAACAAGTAACTCCACGTTTGTTGGAGAAATCGTAAACGTGCGCCCGATTGCGATTCCGAGTGTGAAGGCGAACGCTACATGGAGTAGTTTCACGGTTGTATAACGTGGTCGCGAATCGAATCAACCGTTGATTGACCAATCCCACTAATTGCCTGTAAATCGTCGACTGAATTGATGAAGTTGTTCGCCCACCACTCGATTATCGAATTAGCGCGAATCTCACCGATTCCGGGCATGGCGATCAGTTGTTCCTTGGTCGCGGTGTTGAGGTCAATTGGTCCTGTAATTGCATTCAATGCGGGGTTCACTGTGTTGTCGACTGTCACGGACGGTCCGGCGGAGTCACCGCCAGAATCTACGTTGTCCGCACCGTTTGTTTGAGATCCAAGTTCTGAGCCTAGAAGCGACGGAACAATAACTTTTGCCCCGTCTCGAACATGCAATGCGAGATTCATCAAATCAGCATTGGCATCTGGCGTGAATCCACCAGCAGCGTCGATAGCGTCATCGATTCTCGGCTCACCATCGAGCGAATACACTCCGGGTCGGATGACCTCTCCTGATACTTGAAAGGTGACAGGGGCGAGGGCAGGTATGAGTATCTCGACGCCAGTTCGCTCCGCGTCTCGACTTACCCACAGTGTGAGAGTAACTGTGATGGCGATCACCCCGGCCAGAGCCACGCCTTTGGCAAAATACCGCAGTTTCCCTCTGGCAACAGGAGGTGATTCTGTTGTATTTGACTGCTGATCACCGGTTTGTTCAACCACTCGTTACGGCTCCATAAAATGCATTGATGCTATGGGGCGTGAGTATGGCACAAGTTAGCGATTCAGCGACCGTGATATCGCCCGAATGTTCAACTTTTGGCTGGTAAGCTGTCCCATCGGGAAGAGTAGCAGCCTAGAATTCATGCCAATTTATACACGCTGAAGGATCGGCGTTATATCCATCTGGCGGAACTGGTACCGGCCATCAATCACAGCACAAGGCATGACTACGTATGAAGATCGAGAAAATTGAAGTAACTACGTTCAAGTCGACATCGAAAAAAATTGACGACACCGACGGTCATACTCACCCTGGGCCGGAACACGATACTACCGAAGCGTTGCTGACTATTACAGACGACGAAGGTAATTCTGGTTATTCATTCGGGTCGCCAGAATCGCTGCGTCCGTACGTAATTGAAAACTTCGTCAAGAAGGTTTTCATGGGCGAAGATCCAATGGATCGCGAGAGGCTTTGGATTAATCTTGCTAAGTGGCAGCGGGGTAGCGGTGCGAATTTAACGGATCGTTCCATGGCAGTTGCGGAAATGGCGCTCTGGGATCTCGCCGGTCGAACACTCAACACGCCGGTCTGGAAGCTGCTTGGCGGATACCGTGACAAAGTTCTCGCTTACGGATCGACCATGTGTGGTGACGAAATTGAGGGTGGACTCGCTACTCCTGAAGACTATGCAAATTTTGCCGAATGGATGGTTAAACGTGGCTACAAAGCCATCAAGCTTCACACTTGGATGCCACCTGTCACATGGGCGCCGAGCGTTGATATGGACATCAAAGCATGTGCTGCAGTTCGTGAAGCCGTTGGCCCTGACTTCCCGTTGATGCTTGATGCGAACCACTGGTATTCACGTATGGACGCACTAAAGCTAGGTAAGGGAATTCAGGATCTTGGGTACTACTGGTACGAAGAGCCAATGGACGAGCATTCGACCGAGTCTTACCGATGGTTGGCAGACCAACTGGAAATCCCGGTTATAGGACCTGAGTACGCCTACGGTAAGCATCACACTCGTGCCGAGTGGATCGCCAGTAAGGCGTGCGATATCGTTCGCGTCGGTGTTGCTGACGTTGGTGGAATTGGACCGAGCATGAAGTGCGCTCACCTTGCTGAATCGTTCAACATGGATTGCGAAATTCACGGTGGCGGAGCTGGAAATCTGGCGGTTATCGGTGGAATTATGAACACCACGTGGTATGAGCGCGGATTACTTCATCCGTTTATCGATCATGATGAGGTCCCAAATCACTTAAATAGCATCGTCGACCCGATGGACGCAGATGGTTACATTCCGATGCCGACCCGGCCAGGATTAGGCGAAGATATCAATTTTGATTACATCGCCGAGCGAACAATCGCGACAAACTAGGTAACGGTCTGAAGGGTAGGCTTCATCACTTATTAGCGTTCTAACGTGAAAATAGGTCTTGTTGCTTGCCCTGCCGTTCGTATAATTGGCAATTGGCCGCATTGGTTGGTCATTGTTAGAGTGCAGTTACTTATTTGAGCTGACACGCCCGCGCTATCTGCGATTTGCTTGAATCCTTAGATCAAGGTGCAGAGGTTGCGGGCGTTGTTGCATATTCAGGAGAGAAATCATGACGCAACAGACCTGGGCATTCCTCGGTGGGGAGCAAATTCCCGAAGAGGACGCGAAGGTAGGCGTCAAGACTCATGCTTTGCACTACGGCACGGCTGTCTTTGAGGGCATCCGTGGTAATTGGAATGGACGACTCGGCAAGGTTTCGATCTTCCGTCTAAAGGAACACTACGAACGACTTCTTCGAGGTTGCCAAATCCTGCGGATCAATCTTCCTTATTCGGTAGATGATTTGTGCAAGATCACAGTAGATCTTCTTGAGAAAAACGGATTCAGCGAAGACGTTTACATCCGGCCACTGGCGTTCAAAGGTGAGCAGCTTGTCGCCAACTTGAACCTCAACGCTGTTGAAGATGAATTCACGCTGATTATCATCCCGTTCGGTTCGTACATCGATAATAACCGTCCACTCAGATGCCAGACGTCTTCTTGGAGGCGACCAATGGATTCTTCGATGCCGACGGGAGTTAAGATAACGGGTCTGTACACAACCAGCATTCTAGCGAAGACCGAAGCACTAGCAGCCGGTTTCGATGAAGCGATTCTTTTGAATCAGGATGGATCAGTTTCAGAAGGTTCTGGCGAGAACCTGTTCATGATCCGTGACGGTGTTATCAGCACGCCCTCCGAGACTGATAACTGCCTCTTGGGGATCACACGCGATTCGATCATTCAATTGGCTCAAAACGAGCTAGGTATGAAAGTTGTTCAGCGACATATTCAACGATCAGAGCTATATCTTGCCGATGAAGTGTTCTTGACAGGAACTGCGGCTCATCTGACTTCAGTTGGGGAGTTGGATAATCGAAAGATCGGATCTGGCGAAACAGGACCTATCACCATGAAGCTTCAGGATTTGTACTTCGCTACTGTTGTCGGCGACCTCGAAAACTATGCCAACTGGTGCACGATGGTTACTCCATCCGGTAATTAGGCTGTAGGGATGGGTTTCTCGTTCTGAGTTCGCGATCATTAAAGCTTTGAATTAAGTAAGGACCGACTAATTGAATACCGACCCTGACGTGGTACGGGATTTGTTTGCGAGTCACTACTTTTTGTTCGCTTTTCTCGCGAGCCTCGGTACTCTTCAGTTTGTAGTTTCGAACTCGGGGACTCGTGGCCTTTGGCTGACCCCGTATGCTGTTATGACCAGATGGCTCGGAGTCGGCCTCATCATCGTCGCTATAGCGCTTTTCTTCTTGCAGCCGTTGTGGGTCGACGGGCCGTGGGCGGCCGGAAGCGTCGAGGCAGATTCGCTCACGCGTGAGTGGGGTAAAGCTAGTTGGGATGAGCTTGCTGGTGCCCGTAACGTCAACGACATAGACGGTGGCCTTGATGGTGTTAAACAGGCGATTTGGTTCTCACTAGCAGCCATTTCGGCATTCGCTGTGTCAGCGATCTTTGGGACGCTGAGCGTCAAAATAAACGTCATTGGTGAGCAGCGTTCTGCCGATGTCCTACAGCCCGAAAATGCCGATGGTCTCGCAGGTTTAGCAAATCGTTCGTACCTTTCGAACCTGCCTGATTCGTTCAGAAACTTCAAATCAGACATTGGTGGAGTTTGGCGTAATGGGATTAACGATGCCGAGGGTTGGAGTGTTATGAAGATGATCTTCGGAAAGTCATCGAAATGAACTCTATCGACGCTGACATTGTTATTTGGCTAAATGGGTTGTCAGGGAATGTAAAAGTTTTTGACGATTTCATTCGCATCACAGCTAGCGACTATCTCATGCCATTGGTGTTTTCGCTCGCTATGCTCGGTCTGTGGTTCTCAGGTAAAACTCCGGCCGAGCGGGTTAGGTATCAGCTAACGATGCTCATGGGAATTAGCGCCCTGTCGATAGCAAACTTCGTAGTTTGGCTAATAAATATCTCTTGGGATCGACCACGACCGTTCATTGAACATGCGGATCAACTGAACCTGCTGTTCTACTCTCCGACCGATCCATCGTTTCCGGCGAATCCGGTAGCAGTTGGCTTTGCCGCTGCGACCGCGGCGTGGTCGATTAATCGAAAATTCGGTTTGTGTATGTATGCGGCAGCGACACTGTTTGGATTTTCACGTTTATATGCCGGAGTCTTTTATCCGACCGACATTGTCGGTGGGGCGATAGTTGGAATCGTAATCTACGGATTTACCACATATCTGCGACGCTTCTTAGAGCCGCTAGTCACTGGCTTCGTGAGGCTTATCCGCGGGTTGTCAGCCGCCTAGCTCGGCGGAATCTGCGCTGCCATTTTCGGCGCGCTCGTTCCAAGAACGGATTGTTTACCTCTAAACTCGGTATGCGTACCCATCTACGCCTGATTCGTGGTTCAACAGTGCGCTCGCGTTGTGGAGATCTTCCTTCCAGAATCATGTCTGGATTTGTTTCGAACAGGTCGATCGCCCCTCGTTCACCGATGAGACTGGAAACGATTTCAAACGCTTGGCTAAGTAATGGCGATCTTGGTGACCGCTCGCTGTGCATCTCTGATGACACCACATGGGCTATGCCACGTCTGATGTAATATTCTGCTGCTCGGCGTGCTCCTGATCCGTTTTGCCCCATAAGACTGCCTGAGGCGATTTGAACAATTACACCCTCGTCTACCAACTGTTGTAGCCGTTTCGGATCTCGCTGGAACACGATGTTGCGTTCTGGGTGCGCAAGTACAGGCACAAGACGTTGAGTGAGCAGACGCCCAATGACATCTCCAACATAGGAGGGCAATCGATTGTATGGTGGGTCGACTAGTAAAAATCTTGTGCGATTAAGAGTTATCGCACTTTCAGAGTCGACAAGATCAGGCAATGAAGTATCGAGTCGATGAATCATGCCAGTGAAAATTCTAACCGAAGGTGAATTTCTACGAACCGTGTCACTTCTTAGTGCTGCATTTAGCGTGTCGGCGAGTTCGGTGACGATATTCGGAGACTGATGTTCGAGCTCCATATCACGATAGTGCGGTGTTGCCACGATAATATCGGTTCCATCACGCGCTGCGGTGCGAGCCATCGCCAGGCTTTCTTCAACCGTTACCGGCCCATCGTCCAGGCCCGGCAATATGTGTGCGTGTAAATCGACTCGTGGCAAGCGGTAAAGTGCCTCTACTATGTCCGGGCAGTCAAGCGGCGGAAAGATTCACCGTACCGGAATCCGTACCCTTTTGCAGCATCGGAATGGCGACTACGCAGCCGTAGATCCATATCGGAACCAAACGACAGTCCTGGTAGCTGGCTCTTGTGTTCAGTGAGGGCGTTGATTTTCGTATCGACAGAATCAGAAACATCGACAAGCACATCAGGTTGATCAGTACCCCAGAAAAAAATGTGCTTCACCTTGTGCGGATCTATCCCATCGATCAGCTGCTCTGGAAAGTGTAAGTGATCTCGCGCATACGGATACACAGCGTCTTGTACGGTGATTCCAACGTGTCGGTGGTCACGGTGCTGGAAACCGTGAATGCGGTGTTGATCATGAGTGAATACAACTTCTGGCCGATACTTACGTAAAGCGTGAACAATTTCACTGAGAAACACACGATCTGCCTCTAGCTCACCGTCGGGATGATCCAGAACTACGATATCGCTTACGCCAATTACATTGGCTGCGGCTCGCTGCTCAGCGGCACGAATACTGACGATACGTTCCGAAGTCATCTCAATGTCGTTGCTGCCGCTGCTACCAGTCGTGCACTGGACATACGTTATTTCGCATCCCTGAGCAGCCCATAATGCTGCGGTTGCTCCTGCACCAATTTCAGCGTCATCTGGGTGAGCGAATATGACCATTGCTCTTTTCGGAACTTCGTCAATAACTTCGTATTTCGTCACCTCGTTAGGCGTCGAAAATGGGTATGTCATGAATTCTCCTGATCGTGGTAGCCGTCCCCTATGCATCGCATAAGGCAACACATCATAACGAGTAACGGCGAAATTCAGTAATTCTAGGAGGAAACTCGGCGAATATCTGAGACGAGATATAGACTTTAGCGTTGCGATTGAATCTGAATATGAGATTCAATTGTTATATGAGCGCAAGCTAACAGTGTCCACGTTCTGAACCCCAGAGCGAAGTAGTATTGGAGATCCCATGTCGGCAATTGCCACTTTTGATCCTGAAATCGCGAAGGTAATTGAAAACGAACAGCGACGTCAGCGTGATCAACTGGTGATGATCGCATCTGAGAACTACACGAGTGCCGCAGTTCTCGAAACGGGCGGATCAGTTCTCACTAATAAATATGCCGAGGGATACCCTGGACGGCGTTACTACGCCGGATGCGAAAACGTCGATGTTAGTGAGCAATTAGCCATAGATCGAGCCAAAGAACTTTTCGGAGCAGCGCATGCCAATGTGCAACCTCACTCGGGCTCTCAGGCGAACATGGCGGCGTTTTTCACACTTGCCGACCCCGGCGATCGCATCATGGCAATGTCACTTGACCACGGTGGACATCTGACGCACGGATCACCAGTAAATTTCTCCGGCAAGCTGTATGAATTCGGTCACTACGGAGTCGATCGGGACAGTGAAGTCTTAGATTACGATGCTGTCCAGGAGCAAGCTCTGGAGTTCAAGCCAAAGATCATCATCGCTGGTTATACCGCATACTCGATGGCCATCGATTTCAAGCGGTTCCGAAACATAGCAGATTCGGTCGGTGCGTATTTGTTGGTTGACATGGCGCACATCGCTGGTCTCATCGCTGGCGGGGCTCACCCTTCACCAGTTGAGTACGCTGATATTGTGACCAGCACTACTCATAAGACACTGCGTGGCCCTCGCGGTGCGATGGCTCTTACTAATAAAGAACTCCAGCGTAAGTACAACTCTGCTGTGTTCCCAAACATGCAGGGAGGCCCGATGGAACATGCGATTGCCGGCAAGGCAGTTGCTTTTAAAGAGGCCATGCAACCGGAGTTCAAGGACTACGCACATCAGGTTGTGCAGAATTCCAAAACGCTTGCCAGTGGTTTGGCTGCCGGTGGATTGCGAATAGTTGCCGGAGGTACGGAAAACCATATGATGCTGGTAGACACCCGTTCGGTCGGCCTGACGGGGCGCGATGCCGAGGCAGCACTGATCGCAGCGGGCTTGGTGGTCAATAAAAACACAATACCGTTCGACCCAGAGTCGCCGATGGTCACATCGGGAATTCGGATCGGTACACCTGCGCTCACCTCTCGTGAATTAAAGGTTGCTGATATGGAAATTGTCGCCGGATACATTCTCGAAGCACTTAAGTCCCACGATAATGAAGCCGTTCTTGCGAAACTCGGTGGTGAAATCGCAAAATTTGCATCGAAGTTCCCTGTGCCTGGTCTAGATTCCTAATTATTGAGTCTAAAATGTGACATCCGATTTGGAACTGATGTTAGTCACTGTGAAAATAGTGGGAGACGCGTTGCAATAGCGTGGTAGAATGAATCGGTTTCGCGCAATTTTAGAAGAACACGGTGGATCGTTGAGAAAGTACGAATTAGTTTGGATTCTTGGTAGCGATGCTGACGAACAGCAGGGTACTGAGTCCATAGAAACAATCACTTCGCTAGTAGCGGGTGTCGGTGGCGAATTATCTAGCACCGATGTGTGGGGCAAGCGCACGCTGGCTTACCCAATTCAGAAGAACACTGAGGGGTATTACCTTCAGGCGAACTTCGAAATCGAAAGTGCCAAGGCTCAAGAGATCGAACGAGCGATAGAGGCTGATCAGTCGATCATCCGGCATCTCCTCATTCGTGACGAGATCAAGCCGGTTGTTGTCATGGAAGCAGCCGAGTAGAGCCTGGCTTTTAGCCGGGTACGGATAAATTTCAATTGAGTCTTAACCAGATACTCCTTATCGGCCGGGCAGGTAACGATCCTGAAATGCGTTACACGCCTAGCGGCACGCCAGTCACAAGTTTCAGCCTTGCTGTAAACAACAACAAGCGCGACGAAAAAGGTGATTGGACAGAAGAAACCGAATGGTTCCGAGTTACGGCTTGGGAGCGTCAGGCGGAATCTGTGAATCAATATCTGGCAAAGGGTCGTCGAGTGTTCGTTGACGGTCGATTATCGACACGTCAGTACACGAGCAGTTCAGGCGAATCCCGCACATCGCTGGAAGTACGGGCGTTCAAGGTTGTTTTCCTTGACTCTCCCGGCGGTGAATCTACGGGAGCCGGTGCGCCGCCGGAAGCCCAAACTTATTCAGCAGATCGTGACGGGTCAACCGTCCAACGAACTCCTGCTGTCGATAACCCATCTGAAGACGTGGAGGAACTGCCCTGGTAGCAGTTCCCATGTGGAACGAATTTGGCAAGTCGCCAAATGGTTCTACTGTCCTTTCCGCGAGGTAAAAAATGACAACCCCCCGATCAACTCAAGGTGGCGCCGGGCGCACACCATTCCGCCGCGGTGTTCGCCGCCGCCGCGTTTGCTTCTGTAAAGAGAGCACTGTCGATTACAAGGATGTTTCAGGCATTCGCCGATTCATTACGGATCGTGGTCAAATCGAAGCTGGTAAAAAAGCTGGTAACTGTGCAAAGTGTCAGCGAACCCTGACAACAGCGATAAAGCGCGCTCGTCACCTAGCTCTGCTTCCATACGCTCCAGATCACCTCCGTGTGACTGGGTCGGTATCGGGCAGCGGCAAGATCTCTGATGATGAAGACGAAGCTACTAAAGATGTAATCTCTGACGCCGTCGACTCAACTGATGCTGCTGATGAAGATGTTGTCTCTGACACCGTCGACTCAGATGACGTTGCCGATGATGCAGAAGTTGAAGATAACTCGTCTTCAGCGGCACCAGAAGAAACCGAAACGTTAGCTGAGGACGTTTCAACTGATGAAGCTACAGACGCCGAAGAAGACAAGTAGACTCTTCGGAATCCTAGTAGTTCAACGTTGGTAAGACCGGAATAGCGCTGTCAAAGTAGCTCCGGTCGTAGCATTAACAAGCGCCGAAAATGTCAACAGAAGCCACAAGTGAAGATCGTAACTTAGAGCAACAGCCGGTAGTAGTCGAGTCGCCGAATCCCGACTATGAGGTCGGTAAGCGTAGTATCACCACTCGCGGCGGAGTAACGCGTCGTCAGATGGTCGCTGAAAAACGTCAGTTGCAGGTGCATGCGCGTCCTTTCATTGTTGTTGCGGTAGTCTTGCTGATCGGCCTTTTGGCTATTCCTGTATTCGCCTACTTCCAAAACTACGTTTTTCCTCCGAGGGAACTGGCGCTCAGGGTCGAAGACACTGAGTACACCCGCGGTGATGTAGTGAATTTCATTCGATTCAACCAACGAATGAGTGAACAACTTGGGGTCCCATTTGAAGTTGGTAACTCGCTCTTTGACGCCCTGCAGACACTGCAGGAGAACGAGCTTGCATTCCAACTTGCTCCGCGCTATGGGATATCAGTTTCAGCTGAAGAGGTTGACGAGCGCTTGAGTTCGATTTTGGGATTTGTGGCTATGACGACCGCAGAGCGAGAGTCGAATGAGTACAAGGGCAACGTCGAAGAAGCGAAACGGCAATTCATCCACCGCATAGGTGTTGACGAGGTTGTTTTTCGAGATTTCATACGTAAAAGTATGTTCAAGGAACGATTGCGCGACGTCGTTGCCGAAACAATTCCGCGCGTTCAGGCACAGGTTCATCTCTATGAGATCATCAAGTTTGATAGCGACATTGAAGATCGCCGAACGATTGAACGTGCTCTTACTACAGGAGGATCGATTGAGAACGTCATCCTAGAACACTCAGATGACCCTGACGTAAGGCGTGATTTGGGTGACCGTGGATGGGCGCCTTTCGGTGTTACACCCGAGATCGACGCTCTGCTGTTCGGTCTCGACGCTGATGGTAATCGACTTCTTTCGATTCGCACTCCGAGTAGTGCTAGGTTTGACGAAGATAAAAACTGGTGGTCGTATTTGATAGTCGCCGAAGTCAACGATGCCCGAGAGGTAGATGAAACTAATTTCGAAGCTCTGACCACTCGTGGCATGACGATCTTCTTCAATGAAGAGCGAAAGAACTTCGATTTACACATGGTTCTTGATAGCGCTATTTTCGATTGGGTGAACACCCAAATTCGACTCTCGGCACTTCTACCAACCGTAACTCCAGTGCCGTACGGTTACAGTGGGGCAGTCCAATCGGCTGGGCGTTAGCGCATGACATCATCACGGATGAACGGTCAATCAACAGGCATCGGCCTACTTGGTCTCGGTGTTGTTGGATCTGCTGTGGCTACTGCCATCATCGAGCGACATCGTTTAGAAGATCCGGTCGTTTCCTTGGATGTAGTTGCTGCAGTTGTTCGTGATGTATCACGGAAACGAGTCGTAAGTTTAGATTCAAGTGCAATTTCGACTAATCTTGGATCAGTTATAGCTAACCCAGCAGTAGGAATCGTTATCGAATTAATGGGTGGCGTAGACCCAGCGTTCGACTACATCACGAGTGCACTTAAATCTGGTCAGCATGTGGTTACTGCCAACAAAGAGGTGATGGCGAAGCGAGGTAGCGAACTGCTAGCTACCGCAGCCGAAAACAACGTTCATCTGTTTTACGAGGCAAGTGTGGCAGGTGGAATTCCGATTATTGGTCCTCTGATGAACGATCTGACCGCGAACAAAATTCAGAGCGTGCGTGGCATAATTAACGGTACAACGAATTTTATTTTGACGAAGATGGCTCATGAAGGTGCCGACTTCGACGACGTGTTGGCCGAAGCGCAGTCATTTGGGTACGCAGAGGCTGATCCTACGGCCGATGTCGATGGATTTGATGCACAGTACAAGATAGCTGTTCTCGCCAGATTGGCGTACCACACCGATGTTCCAGTTGAGACGATATATCGCGAAGGGATTAGGGAAGTTCACGCGAAAGATTTCCGCTACGCAAGCGAGCTCGGCTACACCATAAAGTTACTGGCTGTAGCTCAAGTCAACTCCGAATCTGGATTGCTGACGCGCGTACACCCTGCGCTAATTCCGCTAGAGGTGCCGATGGCCTCAGTAAATGGCGTGCTGAATGCGGTTGAAGTCGAAGGTGATCTTGTTGGGTCTTTGTGGTTCCAAGGGCCCGGTGCAGGCCCAAGCCCCACTGCCAGCGCTGTTTTGGGCGATGTAATTCGTATCGCCAAAGGTACAGCTATCGACAGATCGACTTCATCAAATAGGAAACCATTTTCCTTGAGATCAATGTCCGATCACAAGTGTAAATACTATATAAGATTGACCGCTTCGGATCGCCCGGGTGTTTTAGCCAATGTTGCAAGAGTTTTGGGTGATGCCGACATTAGCATCAACTCCGTACTGCAAAAAGATACTGATATCGAGAATGGTCATGCTGACCTTGTGATAATGACTCACCCCGCGCTCGAGGCTAATATGCAAAGTGCCGTCAGGTCTATCAGGGAACTCGATACAGTGCTTCGTATGGATAGCCTGTTGCGCGTTGAAACCTATGGTGGCCGGTCGTAATCTGGTTGGTTTTATAGCGGTCGGGCTTGGGCTCGGCTTGATTAGGAGCGTTATTCTCTTTGGCGACTAGACCCGGCGTAATAGATAGGTATCGTGACTTCCTACCTGTCACTGATGCTACTCCGGCGGTCTCGCTTGGAGAAGGGAGCACGCCACTCGTACGATCTCAAAGTATCGGTGATGCGCTTGGCTGCAAAGATCTATATTTCAAACTTGAAGGCTGTAACCCAACAGGATCTTTCAAAGATCGTGGGATGGTTATGGCGGTCGCAAAAGCGCTTGAAGCTGGTAAGAAGAAAATTATCTGTGCGTCGACAGGTAACACCAGTGCAGCAGCGGCTGCTTACGGTGCTCGGTACCAGCTAGAAACGATCGTGTTGGTTCCGGCGGGCGAAATTGCCCTTGGCAAACTGGCTCAAGCTATGGCGTATGGCGCACGTATTCTCGCAGTAAATGGCAGTTTCGATGATGCTCTGAACGCCGTTCGAAGTATTGTGGAAATTATGGACATCGAGTTGGTAAACTCGGTAAACCCGTATCGAATCGAAGGTCAGAAAACCGGCGCGTTCGAAATTGTCGACGAACTTGGCGAAGCACCAGACATGCTATGCATACCGGTAGGAAACGCCGGGAATATCACTGCATATTGGAAAGGCTTCAACGAGTATCAGGCGCTGGGTCGATGTGAAACGACTCCCAAAATGATGGGATTTCAAGCTGCCGGTGCAGCGCCGATCGTCCGAGGAGAACGTGTACTGAAGCCTGAAACAATAGCAACTGCGATTAGAATTGGAAATCCCGCTAGTTGGGCAAGTGCAGAAGCTGCTCGAGATGAGTCGGAAGGTGTGATCGATATGGTCGACGACAGCGAGATTGTCGATGCCTACCTGCGATTGGCCCGAGAAGAGGGAATTTTCTGTGAGCCTGCATCCTCCGCATCTGTAGCTGGGTTGATTAAGCTACCTGAATTGGGTGTAGACCTGACCGGCAAGACGGTGGTCTGCATCTTAACTGGAAATGGACTGAAAGACCCTGGTACAGCGGAGAAACGAGCTTTAGTCGAGCTTGAGTACGTTGAGCCAGATATCGACTCCGTTATGAGTCTCCTGAGTAGCGGCAAGTAAATACTGCCGACTTTTAACCGTACATTCACGGTTTTTGTATTAAGGAACGTTTGCTAAATTGACATGTTGTAGCGCCGGGATTGAGCACGGGACTTTTGAGAGTCTTGTAGATCATTGGCAACTCGTACTCGAAGACTGTGCAGAAACGACATTCTTCGACTCTCAAATTTGGCAAAAAACTTGGTGGTCTGAGTTCGGAAATGACTCAGAACTCAAGCTGCTTATGGTGCGTTCAGATGCTGGTGATGTGAACATGATCGCTCCGCTAATGGTCGATGGCTCCGTGATCAGCTTTCTCGGCAGCACGGACTTAGTCGACTATCACGATTTCCTATCGCGAGATCGTCTTTCACCTAACTGCATTCAATCTGTTGTTTCAGCGGTGAACGAGATGCTAGAAATCGATACGATACTTCTTCAGTCGCTCCCTGGAAACTCACCGACGATCACCCAGTTCCGAGATGCCGCTGAGCAGCTAGGCTGGCAAGTAGAAATTGAACAGGAAGATGTTGCTCCTAGGCTTGAACTACCGGCAACGTGGGATGAGTACGTTTCTAGCTTGCGTAAAAAAGACCGCCATGAGCTTCGCCGCAAGCTGCGTAGACTCGAAGCCGCCGGTGATGTTAAGCAAGTCGAGCTAACAAGTCCGGCAGATATCGAAACTTCTATGGACGATTTCATGCGACTCCATCGTATGAGCACGGTCGACAAGAAAGAATTCATGACTCACGAACGAGAACAATTCTTTTGCAAAATTGCTGTAGAACTGGCACGAGAAGGTTCGACTCGACTTTGCTTCCTAGAGGTTAACGGTGAACGAGAAGCGACATCATTATCATTTGTTTCAGGTAACGTGCGCTACCTGTATAACAGCGGTTACAACCCGGCACAGTCGAATTTATCGGTTGGATTGCTGAACCACGCTCTGGCGATCAAATCTTCAATCGAAGCAGGTCATAGAATTTTCGATTTCATGCGCGGAAACGAATCGTATAAATATCATCTTGGTGGTGTCGATCGTCAGATATTCGCTCTTTCCGCTACGCGAGTGTCATCTGGCAAGACACAGGCGAAGTAGCGATTTCCTAATATGCATGTTGCAGTTATTACAGTTCACGGATGTCCCATGCGTCAGGCAGGCAGCAAGGACTCCGGTGGAATGAATGTTTACATTCTCGAGACGGCGAAACGCCTCGCAGCTCGGGGAGTTCAAGTCGATGTGTTTACGCGTCACCATGATCCGCTCGACCCGCAAATCATCATGCTGGCTCCAGGTGCACGACTCATTCACTTGCCAGCGGGACCACCTTCTCTGGATAAGACGGGAGTTTACGAGCTTCTTCCAGAGTTCATTTCTCAAATGCGAAGATTCTGTATTTCCAACCGTCTGAATTACGATCTCATTAGCACCCACTATTGGCTTTCAGGGCTGGTCGGAATGCGATTAGCTTCAGAGTGGGGTTTACCGCACACGACAAGCTTCCACACGTTGGCCGAAATGAAAAGACGCGGACGCCCAGAAGAAACTGAAGTGATCCAACGTGATTCTTCAGAAACGGAAATAGCAAAGTCGGCCCAATCTATAGTGGTTTGGACCGAGGATGAAAAAGACGCAATAGTCGATTACTGCAATATCGACGGATCAAAAGTTAAAGTCATACCACCCGGTGTTGATCTCAATCGATTTCGCCCAATGTCGAAACACCAGTCACGTCAGCATCTTGGATACGGAGATGAGAAGAACATACTGTTTGTAGGTCGACTAGAGCCGCTCAAAGGCCTTGATAACTTGTTGCAGGCTGTAGCGAGCCTACATGACACCAATCAACTAACACTGAGCATTGTGGGTGGTGATGAAAATTCACTGGAAAAGGCACGTCTTCAAACGCTCGCTAGCAGGATGAAGTTAACTCAAGCGGTCCGGTTCATCGGATCTGTCAGCCAAGATGAGTTGCCGTTTCACTACAACGCTGCCGACGTTTGTGTGTTGCCATCGCACTATGAGAGTTTTGGACTGGCCGCTCTTGAGGCCGCTGCTTGTGGCCGTCCAGTTGTCGCATCAGAAGTCGGTGGTTTACCAACCATTGTTCAGAGCGGAATAACGGGGTTTCTCGTTCCGCCAAAGCAGAGCGACGTTATGGCTGAACGTTTGTGTGAATTGCTGAACGACGACATGCTTAGATCTCGAATGGGATCTGCCGCTAGAATTCATGCTGAATCGTTGGGTTGGGATCGTTCGACTGACTCATTGCTGGCTTCCTTTCGGGACTTAGTGCCAACGCCGGATGTTACCGCCGCACCCGCTGCTGGCGGCTAAAGAGAGCGCTCCCACCAGCTAACTTGACTGCTTTGCGTGAACCCTATCGATGAGTAAATTCGGATCGCTGCGGCGTTTTCTGAATCCACGTCCAGTTCAACCGCATCAACTTTCCTGCGTATCAAATGATTGAATCCCGATTTTGCAATTACCCGACCTAACCCTTGCTTCCGGGCTGAAGGCAACACGCCGGTCATTCCTATTCGACCGATTTTGGGCATCTCATGATCATGAACATGGGTCCAGCAATAAGCCACCAACTGCTCGTGTGAATCGTGAATCATTACGATATCGTCGATACTTGAGTGAGCAGAAAGCAATCGAGCTTTTATTTCGTCTTCAGTGTTTGGTGAGTATCCGAAGTGTTCTTTGAACACCGCATTTTGCAAATAGGTTAGCTCTGGAACTTCGTCGAGCCCCAGCATGGTTCTGACAGTGAATCCACTCGGAATCGCCACGTCCGTGAAAGTGAGATTCGAGATTAGAGCCAGCTTCTTGTAGAGGCGTACTCTCGACCAGCCTAACTGCCCGATGAGGTTTTCCAGTTCAGCTTCGTTGTCGCGAGTTGAAAGATGCACTACTGGTGCCAATGCTGCTGCGCGAATCGTTGCCCAATCAATCAGCTGCTTTCGTATCGCAAGGCCGGGTGTGTTACTTCCGACGCTGATGACAGACCGTCCGATATTCGTCTCTGGCTCGACGATCGCATATCCAATGATTTGATCACCGCGGTTTGCGATAGCAATGTTTTGCTTTGGCTGTACGCGTGGAAACTCAAGTTCTGCACGCAGATCGTCGGAATCGCTCGGCCAGTCTTTGTGCCCGTGTCGACCAATATCGTGCAGCAATCGTTGAAACTGGTCTAAATCAGACCATTTGAAGTTGCGAAGTTGAAAGTTGGTTTGGATGGACAATGAATACGTATTGAATAGTTTTCAAACAACCGAAGCAGTGTATTCCTGTGCCCTGTGTGGCGGTTTCCGATTGAACACCATTTCATGAATAGTTAGTTTTGATTATCAACCTAGGTGTAGTGACGATTGCTTCTCGATGGTCAAAACACTTATAATCGTCGTATGTGAAACGCTGTGAACGGGAGTAGTACCGAGCGCGGTGCGCAAGAGAGAGCCGGCGTTGCTGTGAATCCGGTGCGTGCTAACTCGAGAACTCGCCTTGGAGCGGTTGGTCTGAATCCTGAGTAATCTGGACTAGGATCAAACGGTGTCGGCCACGTTACGGCTACTTGAGTGGTCATGTATTTGATAGAAGTCGAGTGCAGGGCAATCGAAGGTGGTACCGCGGGATGCAAGTCTCGTCCTTTGTGAGGGGCGGGATTTTTTTTGCCCGGCGTATTTGCGAGTTCGCTGGTGAACCGAGTTCACGGCAATACTCACAGTTGGTATGAATCGATAGTTATTAGCAGTTGATAGGAAGGAATTGCCGGGTAATTTCGGCAATCGTGCAAGGAAAACCATATGTCCAAGCACCTGAGTGGTAGTCAAATAGTCTGCGAAGCGCTCCTCAATGAGGGCGTGAATGTGGTATTTGGTATTCCCGGTGGAGCGATCCTTCCGTTATACGGAGTTCTCTCGCAGTACCCAGATCTGCGCCATATTCTGACGCGCCACGAGCAGGGAGCTGCACATGCGGCCGATGGCTACGCACGATCGACCGGTAAGGTCGGCGTAGCATTCGCGACTTCTGGACCGGGGGCAACGAATCTTGTAACTGGACTGGCTACTGCCATGATGGACTCGGTTCCGATGGTGGCAATCACGGGGCAGGTCGGTCGCGGTGCGATCGGTACTGATGCCTTCCAAGAAGCCGATATAACGGGGGCAACACTTCCGGTTACTAAGCACAACTACCTCGTAATGCGAGCGAGTGACCTCGGTGCGACTATTCATGAGGCTTTCTACATCGCACGAACAGGTCGACCCGGCCCAGTGTTGATCGACATCCCTAAAGATGTTTTTACGGAGATGGGTGAGTACGACCCTGATGCGCCAATTGACTTGCCCGGATACAAAGTTCCTGGCAAGGCAGATGAATCACAGATCGATGCTGCAGCCGAGTTGATAAATCAGGCAGAGCGTCCGGTGATTCTCGCTGGTCACGGAGTCATCCTCTCGCGATCATTTGACGAATTGAAGGAATTCGCCGAGAAGGCTCAAATTCCGGTCGTCACAACGCTGCTCGGAATTTCATCATTTCCTGAAGATCACGTACTGAGTACCGGATTCCCTGGAATGCACGGCATGGCATACGCGTCGTTGGCGGTTGATCAAGCGGATTTGATAATCAATTTTGGCAGTCGATTTGACGATCGTATCGTTGGTGACCCCAAACGATTCTCAACTGGGTCAAAGAAGATCCATGTCGATATCGACCCAGCTGAAATCAACAAGAGCATCCAAGTGGATGCGCCTATTGTCGGCAATATTAAAGATGTGTTTGCTCAACTGATTCCAAAAGTTAAAAAGACGACTCATGTCGAATGGCTGCGGCACATCGAGCATCTCAAGGCCGAACATCCTTCGTTGAGAATCCCAGAGAGCGACCGCTTAATGGGACAACACGTCGTGAAGGCTCTTTCAGACGTCACTAAAGGTGAAGCAATCATCACCACCGGAGTGGGGCAGCACCAAATGTGGGCCGCTCAGCACTATCAGTTCAAGAACGCCAACTCATGGTTGTCATCGGGCGGTGCAGGAACGATGGGCTACGAAGTCCCATCGGCTATCGGTGCGCAGGTCGGAAACCCAGACAAGTTGGTCTGGTCGATTTGTGGCGATGGCGGTTTCCAGATGACCATGATGGAACTGGCCACGGTTGTCGAGAATAGCCTGCCAGTGAAGTACGCAATTTTGAATAACAACCACTTGGGAATGATTACCCAGTGGCAAGGATTCTTCTACAACGGCGACTATCAGGCTGAGACGTACACAGGTAATCCTGATTTTGTGAAGCTTGCAGAAGCTTACGGCATCAAGGGAATTAGAGTAACGAAGCAGGATGAGCTTGAGTCAGCGATTGCCGCTGCCAATGCCCACGATGGTCCAGTTATCGTTGATTTCGTTATCGAGAAGGTTGATGACCTCTACCCAATGATTCCTGCGGGTCAAAGCGTTCAGGAATTGATCGAGGATCCGAACTAATGGCATCAAGCACCGGTACATTTCAGCGCACAATTTCGGCTCTAGTTCAGGATAAGCCGGGCGTGCTTGCTCGTATTTCAGGTCTTTTCCGTCGGCGCGGGTTCAACATCGCCAGCCTCGCCGTTGGTCGATCAGAGCGGCCTGGCATGTCGCGTATGACATTTGTCGTCGAAGGGCCTGACACGGTGGTGCGTCATGTTGCTGCTCAACTCGACCGCTTGATAGATGTTGTGGAAGTTCACGATATTACCGATCAAAACATAGTTTGGCGTGAACTGGCGTTGATAAAAGTTGCAGCGCCTGCCTCATCGCGAGGTGACGTTCTTGAACTAGCAAATGTGTATCGAGCAAACGTAATCGACATTGGTGTTGAAAGTTTGACGATGGAAATTTCCGGTGGTCGGCAGAAGATTGACTCGTTGATCGAACTACTCAAGAAATTCGGGTTATTGGAAGTGATCCGTACTGGTCGAGTCGCCACTCTCAGAGGCACTCTAGTCGAGGGTGAAGACGACGGCTTATTCCAAGCTGATGCCAGCAATCCGACTTACATACTTCCTATACAAACAGGTGAAACCGGAAGCGTCTAAGGACACCTCCAAATAATAATTTCTGCTGGGTCTGCTGGCAGAACACGAAACTACATGCCCTAAGGCTGATAATTCGAAATGGCTACTCTCACTTACGATAAAGATATTGACGATTCAATACTGCGTGACAAGACGATCGCAGTGCTGGGTTACGGATCGCAGGGTCACGCACATGCGTTGAACCTCAAAGACAGCGGCTTCAACGTGATTGTTGGTCTATACGAAGGCAGCCGAAGCAAGCAGAAAGCTGAAGAAGCAGGACTGGAAGTCTTCTCTGTTGGCGAAGCAACAAAGCGTGCTGACCTGATTTCATTCTGCCTTCCTGACACCGTCCAGAAAAAGGTTTACAAGGAAGACGTCGAACCTAATCTCGTTGCCGGTAAGACTCTGCTCTTCGCCCACGGGTTTACTATTCTCTACGATCAAATCACTCCTCCGGACAATGTCGACGTCGTAATGATCGCTCCTAAGGCGCCGGGTCACCGAGTACGTGCGGTATTCGAGCGAGGGCTTGGTGTTCCATGTCTCATCGCTGTTAATCAAGACGTTTCAGGCAAAGCTCATGACATGGCGCTTGCTTACGGCAAGGGTGTTGGTGGTGGACGAGCCGGAATCCTCGAAACCACATTCAAGGAAGAGACAGAAACGGACTTGTTCGGTGAACAGGCTGTTCTATGTGGTGGTGTGAGCGAACTGGTGAAGACCGGATTCGAAGTTCTTGTCGAGGCTGGATACGAGCCAGAATCCGCTTACTTTGAGGTTCTTCACGAACTCAAGCTCATTGTTGACCTTATGTACCAAGGTGGCCTCGGCTATATGCGGTACTCGATCAGTGAGACTGCCGAGTATGGTGACTACTCACGTGGTCCGGTGGTAATTGATGCGAACGTGAAGAAAAATATGGAGAAAGTTCTGCAGCAGATTCAGTCGGGTGAATTCGCCCGCGAGTGGATTGCTGAGAATGATGAAGGTCAGCATAAGTTCAAGCAAATGCGAGCTGACAACGCAGTACATGGAGTCGAGAAAGTCGGCAAAGAACTTCGCGACATGATGCCTTGGTTGGAGTCGACTACATAGTCACTCCTGTTTTAGGGAGCACCGGCCTGATCGATAAGGGTCGGTGCTCAAACCCGTCGGGTGTAACCCGTCAAATAGGTCGAGCGCTGGAGGGAATCACATGGCGCAAAAGAGCGATACACAAGATAAAGTAATCATTTTCGACACGACACTACGTGACGGTGAACAATCTGCCGGTGCTGGTCTAACAGTTGAGGAAAAACTTCGTATCGCTCACCAGCTTAAAAAGCTCGGCGTCGACGTGATCGAGGCGGGATTTGCTGGTAGTTCACCCGGTGACTTTGAGGCAGTTCGCCGCATTGCTAACGAGGTGAAAGGTCCGATTATTGCTTCATTAGCACGGGCAGTGGATGCCGACATCGATGCCGCAGGCAAGGCACTTGCTGGTGTAGAAAATGCACGTATACACACGTTCATATCTGCCTCTGATGTCCACCTGATGCACCAAATGCGCAAAGACCGCGAAGCCATCATGAATATGGCAGTGAACGCCGTTGAGCGAGCGAAAAACTACGTCAACGACGTGGAGTTTTCGGCGATGGACGCCTCTCGTACCGAACCAGAGTATCTCTACGCAATGGTTGAGGCTGTTATCAAAGCTGGCGCAACCACAGTCAACATTCCAGACACCGTCGGGTATTCAACACCCGAAGAGTTTGGCGCGTTGATCAAAGGCATTAAGGAAAATGTTCCGAATATCGATCAGGCGGTGATTAGTGTTCATTGCCACAACGACCTGGGAATGGCTTCGGCAAACTCGCTAGCTGCTGTCAAAAACGGTGCTAGGCAGGTTGAAGGCTGTATAAATGGACTCGGGGAGCGTGCTGGAAATGCCGCTCTTGAAGAAGTGATCATGGCAATTGAAACTCGCCCAGACCACTACGGAGTGACGTCTAACATCAACTTGCCAGAAATCGGAAATTCGAGCCGCATGGTGAGTTCGATTTTTGGATTCCCGGTTCAGGCGAACAAGGCGATCGTTGGTCAAAATGCTTTCAGACACTCTTCTGGCATACACCAGGATGCGTTCCTGAAAGAGCGGACAACTTTTGAAATCATGGAGCCAGATACTGTCGGTTGGCGTGGTCAGGCTCTTGTGCTCGGCAAGCTGTCTGGTAGGGCTGGTCTTCGATCACGCCTGCATGAACTTGGCTATGTCCTTAGCGATAAAGAGTTGGCGGGCGTGTTTATTACGTTTAAAGACCTCGCCGACACCAAGCGTGAAGTCACCGATATGGATCTTGAAGCTCTGATGTCGGAGCAGCACCGCATGATCGATACAGACCGAACGTACAAGGTTGGTGCAGTTCACGTCGTGTGTGGGACTGATACGACTCCAGAAGCAAAGGTCACGCTTGAATGCCCTGATGGTAAATTACGGACGGTTGAATCGAAGGGTACAGGTCCTGTCGATGCTGTCTGTAAAGCGATAGATGAAGTTGTTGGCCTCGATATTGAACTCACTGAGTTCGCTGTATCGGCTGTCACCGAAGGAATCGATTCGCTTGGCGAAGTGACCATCAGGGTTGCGAAAGATGGCTCTATTTATTCGGGTCGTGGTTCTGATTCCGATATCGTTGTGGCGTCGGCTAAGGCGTATGTGAACGCTGTCAACCGTTTGATCACGATTGGTGTGCAGGATCGATCTGCAACAACGGGTGCTGTGTAGTTCGCTACTTGCAACCTGAAACATATAGTAGCGGCACTCCTGTTGTTATAGGGGGCCCGCTTTTGCGTTACTATTTTTGATTACGCAGTTAGGTGTGGGCAACCGGCTCACATAGTCATCTAGTTATTGGGAGTTACGTGCACATGGCAAAGACCATGTTCGAGAAGATCTGGGAACAGCACGTTGTTGCTGAGCCTGAAGGCCAGCCAGCTCTTATTTATATCGACCTTCATCTGGTTCACGAAGTGACCTCCCCGCAGGCGTTCGAAGCCCTCAGGTTGACCAACCGCAAGGTCCGACGTCCTGATCTCACGATTTCAACTGTCGACCACAACGTTCCAACAGATGACACCCGGGCAGAAGAGATCAAAGATCCTATCGCGCGAAAACAGGTAGAGACGCTTCGTCGGAACTGCAAGGAGACAGGTGTAACGCTCTATGACGTCGATTCGGCGGCACAGGGCATAGTTCACGTTATCGGACCTGAGCAGGGCTATACACAACCGGGTATGACTATCGTTTGCGGCGACTCGCACACATCGACTCACGGTGCTTTCGGGTCACTAGCGTTCGGTATTGGAACCTCCGAGGTTGAGCACGTACTTGCGACACAGACACTCCGTCAAGCAAAGCCTAAGACGATGGAGATTCGATTTAACGGTGATCTGAAGCAAGGTGTGACCGCTAAAGACATGATTCTTTCAGCCATCGGAAAGATGGGCACAGCAGGCGGAACCGGGTACGTTGTTGAGTACACGGGCGATGCTATCAAGAAGCTCAGCATGGCAGGTCGGATGACAGTCTGCAACATGACAATCGAAGCTGGCGCACGTGCCGGCCTGATCGCTCCGGACGACACTACATTCGACTGGATGCGCGGTCGAAAATTCGTTCCAAAAGGTGAAGATTTCGATACGGCCGTCGCCGAATGGCGGGAACTGGCCTCCGATGAGGACGCCGAATACGATGCCCTTCTAGAGATCGACTGTGACGAATTGGAGCCTCACGTAAGTTGGGGCACGAACCCGGGTCAGGTTGCACGTGTTACAGATCGGGTTCCCTCGCCGGAAGATTTCGATGATTCGGCCGACGTTTCTTCCGCGAAACGAGCCTTAGAGTACATGGGACTCACGGGTGGTACGGCGATCGAAGATATTGAGATAGACCGGGTATTTATCGGTTCATGCACAAATGCTCGAATCGAAGACCTCCGTGCGGCTTCACATATCGTGAAGGGCCGAAAAGTAGCGTCGACTGTTCGTGCGCAGATAATGCCAGGCTCCACACTCACAAAAATGCTGGCTGAGAAAGAAGGTCTTGACAAGATTTTCAAGGAAGCTGGATTCGAGTGGCGCGAGTCAGGTTGCTCGATGTGTCTAGGGATGAACCCGGACATTCTTGAGCCGGGCGAACGATGTGCATCCACTTCAAATCGAAACTTTGAAGGCCGACAGGGCAAGGGCGGTCGTACACATCTTGTAAGCCCTGAAATGGCCGCTGCGGCTGCAATCGAAGGTCACTTTGTCGATGTTCGAGATTGGGAGATTGAATAGTAATCGGTGTAATTTCTCCGTTCGCTATCAAAAGGTGTAGTCAATGACCGACAAGGTTCCCAATAACTACGATCCTCGACCTCCGAGAGATCGTAAGGTTGCAGGAGGCGATTCGTCCAAGCCAGGTCGTCGTATTCGAAACAGTTCTGAGCGTCCCATCGTCGGTAGCGGTGGAATTATGAGGCGTATCACTGGTCGATCCGAGATGGATCGCGCAAAGCTCAAACGTTACGAGCCCTACAACTACGAGTCAAACAGCCGTCAAGTACCGTGGGTCATCGTAGCACTCGCTGCGTGGGTGGCTGTTGCACTTTTGATTGCCTGGCAGGATCGTTCATCCGTGAGCTACCTAGTCGAGTTGCGAGATCAGGGAATGGTCAGTGTTCCGCCAACACTACAGCGGACTGATCGGTATATACAAGAAATTGCTGAATTCGCTAAACGTGAAGGCACTGGCCTCGCCTGGCAGGATCGGTCGGCAGTTCGGTACCCGAGGGAACTGATCGGGTCTGGATTTGCTGATAACCCAGAGTCAATCAATTCATCGTCTCGCCGTGACCTCGATGAACTCTTCAGCTTTGCTGAGAGAGAGGGAGTTGAGTGTACGGTTGAGCTAGATTTTGTATCACTTGCCCCGGGATGTACCCTGCTGGTAGGTATTCAAGACAAATACACCTCGCTAAAAGATACGGCTGCTATGTTGTTTGTCTTGCTAATAGCAGTGTTGTTCGTGAACATGTTTGCGTTTGGAGCTTTCACTCACCGAGCCAGCCGAAACCTGCTTGCGATGAATAACAAAGGTCAAAGTTTTACTCCCGAGAAAGCAGTTCTCTGGTTCTTCATTCCGATTCTCAATATGGTAAAACCATGGCAAGTATTTAGAGAATTGTTTCGCGGTAGCGACCCAGATGTCATCACACAGGATGAAACCGCATGGAAGAGCAAAGGCAAAGTTCCAGTCGTTGTTCATGTGTGGGCAGCCATATTCGTTGTCGTGTTCCTTTTCAACCCAAGAACAATTGAGTGGTTCTGGAATTCAATACGTTTGACGATCGATGATGTGATCGTTGCGCACCAGCGCTTGATCATTGCTGACTTGCTGATGGCTATTCTCGGTGTGGTGGCAATGTTTGTCGCACTTGAACTACATAAGCGACAAGAAGCACTACACGCCAAAGTTGGCGATTTAACAGTGACACCGCCGCCCCCGGTTAACCCTCTAGAAGAGGCTCTGAAAGAGGGAATCAGGCGTAAAGACCTTGACAACAGAAAGGCTCGATCCAAGCAGGACGAGTCGAGCAAATAGACATGCCAGTCTGGTGAACAAGAGACTCAGAGACCAGAGATAGAGGTAACAAAATTGGAAAAATTTACGAAGCTCACAAGCATCGTTGCACCGCTAGATCGAGCCAACGTCGATACCGACCAGATAATCCCTAAACAGTTCCTCAAGCGAATTGAGCGGACTGGATTTGGTGAATTCGCATTTTTCGATTGGCGATACCTTGAAGACGGTGTTCTGAACCCAGATTTCATTCTGAATCAAGATAGATATCGCAATGCCAACATTCTGGTGGGCGGGCGCAATTTCGGATCTGGTTCTTCGCGCGAACACGCGCCGTGGGCCCTCAAGGATATGGGCTTTCAGGCAATTATTGCCACTAGCTTCGCCGATATCTTCCGCAACAACTGTATGCAAAACGGCATGCTCCCCGTGATTCTAAGTGAATCCGAGGTCGATACGATCATGGCACGAGCGCTTCGTGGTTCCGGTTACAAAGTGACTGTTGACCTAGAATCGCAGACTGTTACCGACGATCAGGGCTTGAACGCCAGCTTCGATGTCGACCCGTTCCGGAAAAACTCCCTTCTTGAAGGATTGGATGATGTCGGGCTAAGCATGTCTTTCGGCGAAGCAATTGACTCATTAGAGGAAAAACGTACTGCCCGCTGGTAGACGGTCGGCACCGGTTTGCACTCAGGTTGCATAATTTTGTGGTGAGGGAGCCTGCGCGCTGTTAGACTTCGCAGGTTATTTTTTTTATAGAAGACCCATTTTCTAGTGTTGAAAGCTGAGCTTTTTAGATGGACGCACGGATTGCAGTTCTTGGTGGCGATGGCATTGGCCCAGAAGTTACCGCTGAATCAATAAAAGTTCTTGACGCTATTGGGCGTCGCTTCGGACATGATTTTACTTACGTGACTGGTCAGGTCGGTGGTGCTGCCATCGATGCAACTGGCAAAGCACTTCCTGCTGACACCTTGAACATCGTCCTCGGCTCGGACGCAGTTCTTTTCGGTGCCGTTGGTGGTCCAAAATGGGACAACCCGCTGGCCAAGGTTCGACCCGAAGACGGTATTCTCGCTCTTCGGAAAGGGCTTGGCTTATTCGCCAACCTTCGACCTGCTAAGGTGTACCCACAGCTCATCGACGCCTCTCCGTTGAGACCAGAGTTGTTGGTCGACGTTGATTTCATCATCGTCCGTGAGCTTACTGGTGGTCTCTACTTTGGAAAGCCAAAGCGCCGTTGGGAGAACTCGCGTGGTCGACGAGCTGTCGATACTCTCGCTTACTCTGAGAAAGAGATCGACCGAGTTGTCCGGGTTGCATTTGAACTTGCCCGTGAACGTAAGAAACGAGTCCACTCACTCGACAAGATGAACGTTATGGAGACATCTCGCCTCTGGCGTGAGGTCGCTACCGAAGTCGGTATCGAGTACCCAGATGTTGAGTTGATCCACATGCTCGCCGACAATGCTGCGATGCAGATCATTACGAACCCAGCTTCATTCGACGTAATCGTTACCGAGAACACGTTTGGCGACATTCTTTCTGATGAGGCAGCTGTGATCGGCGGATCACTTGGGATGCTTCCTTCTGCTTCATTGTCATCTCTACCGCCTAAGAACGGTCGCCGTCGCCGTGGTGGTAAGCCAGCTCTATACGAACCGATCCATGGGTCTGCACCTGATATTGCTGGCAAGTCAATAGCTAACCCAATGGCATCAATACTGAGCGCAGCATTATTGCTTCGATTGTCACTTGGACTGAATGTAGAAGCTAAGACGATTGAAGATGCTATCGACTCGGTTCTATCTGAAGGCTACCGAACTAGTGATATTGCAACCAATGGCGAACGGCCTCTTACGACCAGCCAGGTTGGTGACATGATCGCTGGTTTGGTTGCTGGATAAATTGCAGTGTGGGCTCGATGGCGAATCTAGTTCATCAAATCTGTCGGTTCATGCCCTGTTATAAGATAATTTCTAGAGTGACCACAGCAACTCCATGCCTTCGGTGTTGAGCTTTGGAAGTTCAGTGCGATTACTGCGGTCAACCTGCTAGGTGCTCTGTTCCTTTGCCAGCGGTGATGACGTTATCTACGAATCTTTGCCTGCGAACTCCTCATTTGGATCGATTTCGTGTGCGGCGAGCCACTCAGGGTCTAGATTGACTCCCAGACCCGGTCGGTCTGAAACATAAAGGTTACCCTCGCTGATTTCCAACGGATGGTCGATCATCACGTTGTAGCCTGACAGGTCGTACCGACTGGTTTCAAGCTTGTAGAAGTTAGGCACTGTGAGCATGACCTGCGCACCAGAAATGACGTTAATAGGACCGGAAGCATCGTGAGGCGAGATAGGTATGTAATACGCCTCGGCCATTGTGGCGATTTTCTTTAACTCGGTAATTCCGCCGGTCCACGTCACGTCTGGCATGATGTAGTCAGCAAGTCCGTTTTCGAAAATCGGAACGAAGTCCCATCGTGTGTGCAGGCGTTCTCCAACCGAAACGAGCGGTGTAATCTGCTCTTTCACCTGTTTCAATGCCTTCCAGCTTTCGACAGGCACCGGCTCCTCGAACCAGAAAATGTTCCATTCGGCCATCTTATTCGCAAGGCGTATTGCGGTGGGCACGTTGTACATACCGTGAGCATCGATCAGGATTTCGATGTCAGGGCCCGCCGCTTCTCGTGCTGCCGCTACAACTTCCATTGCAGCGTTCTCCGCCTCAATACTGATCTCACCATCGAGGAAACTGGCGTTGCCAACATGGAGATTGTGCATCATCGGATCCATCTTGAATGCGCGATGACCTGATGCGACGATCTCTTTAACAGATTCAGTAATGTGCTCAGGCGATTTGGGCTCAGGTGGGTGGCAGTAGAGTGCGATTTTGTCGCGGACCGATCCCCCAAGAAGCTTGTATACAGGCTGATTCAGTACCTTGCCTCGAATGTCCCAGAGTGCAATGTCGATGCCGCTGATTGCCGCGGTCGTTGCGCCTCGAGTTCCGACGTAGGTCATGACTCTGAAGATTTTCGCCCAAATCCGTTCGATGTCTTCCGGATTTTCTCCGACCAGCCACTTTCCGATTTGGTTGACAAACGCTGCGATTGCACCGTTTGCGACCGGGCCTGGATAAGTTGTGATTTCACCCCAACCGGTGATGCCTTCATCGGTATCGACTTGAATAAATACGAACGTCCTATCGGTCGCATCCCGCACTTCACTTGCTCCAGGATTGTTATCCCACGGAGTTTTCACTACCCATGATCGGGCGCTAGTTATTTCCATCGTTCATTTCCTATGAGTGATTTAGTGCTTGTGATTGTTGTATGGCTCAATCTAAACGTAACCCATGGGGATTATCCGCTCGTTTTCGCTCGGGTCAAGGTAATTTTGACTCCATTGTTCCTTGACACTGCCGAACCTCGGAATAAAGTACGCCGAGTTGCGATCCACTAGCCTGAATCAGCCGAGAAGACATGACTAGCCAGATAACTAATGCCGATCTACGAAATGCACTGCCTGATGTCGAATCGGATCAAAATCTGTCAGGGATTGTTTCAGGTGTAACGATTTATCGTGATCAGTGGGGCATTCCGCACATTGCTGCCCAAAATGAAGACGACTTGTTCTTCGCACAAGGCTTCGCAACGGCGCAAGATCGACTTTTCCAGATGGACTATGACCGATTGCGTTGTCTTGGTCGATCATCAGAGCACCTTGGGATCGGCGGTCTGGATCAGGACAAACTAATGCGTCGTCGTTCGCTGAAGGTAGTTTCTAAGCGTGACCTCGAGGTATGTAGTCCTGAAGCTAAAGCGATGATCACGGCCTATACAGCAGGTGTGAATGCATTTATAGAGTCCGGCGCACTGCTTCCAGTGGAATACAAACTTACCGGCACAAAGCCAGAAAAATGGGAAGACTGGCACTGCATACTTGTCTATAAGGTTCGCAACACGGCAGAGGGTTCGTTTCAGGCTAAGCTCTGGCTCGCTAAGTTGGCTGCTGAGATAGGCTCCGCGAGCACAGCTGCTGTATCTCCAGGAAGCCAACCCGGAGCGCTGATGACGGTCCCGCCGGGAGCTGAATACTCAGGCCCCGCTCTGAACGCCATCGAGGAACTGACGAACGTTGTGAATGTCACCGAATCGCTACGTGAAACCGATGGTGGATCGAACGGTTGGGCCATTTCAGGTGATCGCACAGAATCAGGGCTACCGTTGGTCGCTGGCGACTCTCACCGAGGACTTGAGGTGCCGAACGTGTATTACCAAGTGCATTTGAAGTCACCAGAGTTTCAGGTTCTCGGCCATTCGATTCCGGGTGTGCCAATGGCAATGCATTTTGCTCACAATGACCATGTTGGATGGGGCATGACTCACGGTGGAGCCGATACGCAAGATTTGTTCGTCGAACAACTACGGCGTTCGGGAGGCAAGGTTGAGTATTTGTTCAAAAATGATTGGCTCGATGCCGTGTATTCGGTTGATAAAATCACGATTAAGAACGGTGTTTCTGAAGAAGTTGAAATTGTCGAAACCCATCATGGTCCGATAATTTCAGGCAGCGTAGATTCTGGCTGGGGGGTTGCTATTTCAGATCCCGGCTCACAGGCAGGCACGAAGTGGGTCGACGCTGCGTACCTCGCGATGAAATCTCAGTCGGCTGATGAACTCGAGAAGGCCTTCGATACTTGGACTGATCGAGTAAATAATTATCCTTACGCTGATGTTCACGGGAATTTTGGCTACTTGTTCAAAGGTCGCGTCCCTGTTCGGTCACAAGTAAATGGTTGGGGGCCGGTTCCCGGATGGACAGGTGAACACGAATGGGTCGGATTTATTCCGAACGCTGAGTTGCCACGTTCCAAGAACCCAGACTGCGGCTGGATCGTTACATGCAATCAGCGAGTAGTCGATGAAAATTACGAACATTATCTGACGCATCTTTACGGAACTGATTACCGAGCACGACGAATTCGCGATCGCATAGAGGAATTGTCGGGTCGTAAAGCGACTGTTGCTGATTTTTCGGCGATACACGCGGATACAGTTTCGATTCCCGCAATTGCACTCAGCAGTGCCATTGGAGCCTTGCCATCTCTAGCTGGAATCTACGCTAAAGCCGCCAGAATGGTCGCCCTGTGGGATCATGACCTAAAGAAAGACTCTTCGGCAGCTGCAGTGTATGGAGCTTCAAATCGCGAACTCAATAAACAGTTGGCCATTGCAGCGTATGGGTCGTTGGCGGGCGGTGTGACTGGTGAGGCAGTTGATGCCGGTGCAGAGGATCAACTAAGGCGACAACTCAAGCCAGACTTCATTCGCAGGCTTGGTGACGGAACACTAGCCACTGCACCGTATGGTTTTGACACCAATGCATTGGTAGAGAACGCATTCAGGGCCGGAGTCGACTATTTGGTGGGGCGATTTGGAAACGATGTACGAAAGTGGCGATGGGGTGATCTGCATAAGACCGGTCATGTGCATCCACTGGCTGGCGCCTATCCAAATGCCGCCGATCAACTGAACCCTCCAAAGGTTGAAGCATCGGGTGACGGTGATGTGCCATTTGCCAGTGGAGGTCCGACCTCCGCCGAATTTGCGATCAAGACTGGCCCGATAAATCGGTACATTCACGATCCGTCAAACTGGAGCAACGGTCGATGGATCGTACCTCTTGGTTCATCTGGACACCCAGGCAGCCCGCACTTTTTTGACCAGCAGAACATGTGGGCAAAGGTTGAAACCATCCCGCAGCTTTGGGATTGGAATGAGATATCCAGTAAGGCCGAATCGACCCAGCGACTGCTTCCTGTATAGCTTTTGAATTATTAACGGGATCCTATTAACTTCGGGTCGAATTCATTCATGACTTTGTGAATGTATTCACGCGCTTACTTAAAAAATTAGAGAAAATACCTAGCAAATTCGCCGGAGTCATAGGAAATGTCGTACTTCGGTCGATAAAATGCGATGGATTAACGTAATTCGTAACTTAAATACGAAACATGCGATGCTATCGTGTGAATGACGTTGTTAGTCAGTGTTTACATGACGTAATTCGTTACAAATAATGTTGTGCTGGTGCTATTATTGAACTACGTCCATCGGATGGATAAAAACGAAACCCACTGGTAGGACACTAAACGGTACGGAATCCGTTTAGTAGTTATTTGAAGAGAGTTTAAATTGAATAATGTCATCCGTCTCGCATTCAGGCGGCTTGGTCACACGTTCGACACGAGGTTAGTGTCAACGAAAGAGCTTTACCATGCCTACTTGCTTGGAGACCAGGTTGCACGACACAGCCACTACGTCGAGAGCAAAACTCGTCGTGACTACCGAATTCGCTAACACCAAGCGTCATTCCTCCTGACGACAAGATGTTTAACTAAGTAGTACGCCGTCTTTGTGCATCTAAACAGAAAACCCTCGATCATGATGATCGAGGGTTTTCTGTTTAAGTTTTTGATTGTTCACCTTGAACCTCTAGTGCCACTGACGTTCGTCTTCGACTGTTCGAATGTTTCGAGGCGGGAACGGAGCGTAGGGATACTCGGCAAGTTTGGCCTCGTCTATCTCGATTCCAAGACCTGGTGCGGTCGGTAATTCGATGTAACTGTTGTGCGGTTCCAAGTAGCCTTTGGTCATGCCGCGACACACATCTTCCACATTGACGAAATATTCGTACATCAGAAAATTGGGAATTGTCGCCGATGCATGGATCGCAGCGGCAGATCCAACTGAAGTCGAGTTGTATCCGTGTGGCGAAACGGCAATGTAGTGAGGTTGAGCCATCGCAGCAATTTGTGTTAGCTCAAGAATTCCGCCGGTGTTGCAGATGTCAGGGTTGATGATATCTACGGCGCGTTTGTCGAAGATTTCACGAAATCCGTTGCGAGTATAGTGTGCTTCGCCCGTTACTACTGGGATGGTGGTGTTTTCTTTGACCTCCCGAATAGCATCGATGTTGTCGGGTGGACAAGGCTCCTCAAACCAATAAGGGTTGTACTTTTCCATCTGCTTCGCCGCATTGATAGCGTGGACTGGTGCTAGGCGCCGATGGACTTCGACCAATAACTCGACATCGGGGCCGACTGCTTCTCGGACTTTGCCGACTGTATCGGCGGCCTGAACAAGTTCGTCCCTGTTCGGGTATTCTCGCCAGGGCCCAGGGAATGGGTCGAATTTTAATGCATTAAATCCGCGCTGTTCTACGAGCCGCACAGCTTCCTGAGCGATGTTGTCGGCATTGCCTCGGGCCCAGCCGTTTGCGTAGACACGTATATGAGGACGAACTGGTCCACCGATCAAGTTGTAAATTGGTTGTTCGACAGCTTTGCCTACAATGTCCCACATGGCGATCTCAATGCCGCTGAGTGCACAGTAGAGATCCATAGATGAACGCTTTGTAGCGAAATCTTCGTGGGCGACCTGCATGAAATGGCGAATGTGAAATGGGTTGCGGTCGATCAGATATCTCGCCAGTTGATCGACGTGTGCTTCAACCTGCGTGTCGCGGTCGGACTGTGAGTAGGCTTCACCCCATCCAGTGATGCCTGCATCGGTCGAAAGCTTCACATAGATGAAGTTCTTTCCAACACCTGGATTCCACTTGATTACTTCAACATCGGTGATTTTCAACGTGCCCACTCCAAAGTCGTGTATTCGGCGCATTCATACGCGCTGCGGCATCATATACCCGACGTGAACAGAAAACTGGTGATTGGCAGCAAGGGGCCCTTAGGGCGCTTACGCGAATTTTACGAGCGCTCCGCCGATGCCATCGATATCAACCGACACTTCGTCACCACGCTCGACCCATTGGGTTTGAACAACGCTGCCGAGCATGACGATTTCTCCTGACTTTAGGTACGAATCACGTTCAGCAAGCGAATTGGCGAGCCACGCTAACGCCTCGTATGGGTGTCCGAGTATGTCGCCGGTTGTTCCTTCCCCGACCTGCGAGCCGTTGATAGTCATATGCCCACGAGCTGTTGAGAGATCGGGAGCTTCGCTAACCGGTTTCGGACGACTGAGAACGATCCCTGAAGCAAAGAAATCATCAGCGATCAAAGAGGGGGTGTCGACTGTTTTGTAGTCTGTCCATCGATCGTCCACGATCTCGATCGCACCAAACAAAGCCTGAACCGCCGGAGCCACCGACTCGCGAGTGAACAGTGTTCCATCCTTTGATGGCAGCAGGTCGTCTCCGATGAATGCGGCGATTTCGCATTCGACTCCGGGGTGAGAAAAATCGTCGAACTGCGCCGTTACTGCTATGTAGTTTGTTGACGTGTTGTAGATTCCGCCAGCGCAGGGATTATTGATGCCGAGGAACTTCTGCATGACTGGAGTTGTGCAACCGATTTTATAGCCTACTCGTCTGCCATAGCCTGCTTCATTGAGCAGGTTATGTAATTGCTCTTGAACTTTGTAAGCCTCTGCTTCGTCGGCAGGCCGATACTCTTCAGGAAGTCCATCGATTACCTGATTGCGAACACGTGTGAGGGCGAGAATGCCTGCTGATTGCTTTAGTTCTTCTTGGTTCATCAATGTGCTGCGGTCGATTCGCTGAGTTCTATTCGAGTGCTTTGGTTAAAATCGCCGTTCGATTTCAACAATTGATTCTAAGACCGTCCGTATAATCGTGCAGCCGCTTATTAACGTGTTGGCGAGAAGTTGATGAACACTCTCGACGACAAATCATCGGACGAAGCATTGTCGATCAAGATTTCACGCCGGTTATTAGCCGAACTAATGTCTCATGCTCTACAGGACGATCCGAACGAAAGTTGCGGTTTATTACTGGGCTTGGGTGATGAGGCTGACGAAATATATCGTATGTCGAATGTCAACAAGAAGCCGATAAGTCGATACACAATGCAGCCTAGTGAACTTCTCGAAGCACAGGAGAAGGCGAGGAAATCGGGACGAGAGTTCGTAGCAATTTACCATTCGCACACGTTCACACAGGGTTATCCGTCAAAAACTGACATCACTAATGCGGTGCCGGTGGCGAGTATTTCAACACGTCATGTGATCATCTCGCTTGTTGAGAAGACGCGACCGGTCGTACGCGCGTTCGCCATTACCGGCGACTCGGAAGTCACCGAACTTGTCATTCAAACTGATGGCGAACCGTATCGAGCTGCGGATTAAACAGTCAGCTATATCACCTTTGGCGGTGCTACGACCCCACCACACCAGTGCGGTACAGCCACCACTCGAAGCTATCGCTGAGGGCTAGCCAGCTGGCTTCGAGAATGTTCGTCGAAGCTCCGACCGTGTACCAAACTTCCTTATCGTCAGCCGACTCGATAACCACTCGAACTGCGGCTCCAGTGCCAACACCTTCATTAACTACCCTAACTTTGTAGTCGGTGAGGCGGATAGCGCTTAATTCTGGGTAGGCGTCGGTCAAGCCTTTTCGCAGTGCTCCGTCGAGCGCACCGACTGGCCCGTTACCTTCCGCTGCGGTGTGCTGAACGCTGTCGCCAACGCGCACCTTCACTGTGGCTTCAGAGAGCATTGGATGTTCAGCGCCGTCTGAGCGCCACCCGGTTCCAAACGATGAACGGCGCCTGTTTTCGACTATCACCATGAAGTCGATTAGTTCAAATGGAGCTTCGTAGTTTGGGAGTGCTCTGCGAAGAACGAGATCGAACGAGGCATTTGCGCCTTCGTATGAGAATCCTTTTGATTCCTGATCTTTCACATGCTGAACAATTCGGCGTGCATCAGAGTCGTCGAGATCGGTGTCTAGGCCCATTTCTCGAATGCGGTGAATCACATTACCGCGCCCCGACAATTCGGAAATAACGACATCGTTAGTGTTACCAACAAGAGACGGATCGATGTGTTGGTACGCTTGGATAGACTTCTGGGTAGCAGCTGCGTGAAGCCCGCCTTTGTGTGAAAACGCGCTCGAACCTACGAATGGTTGGAACGGGAACGGTCGACGATTCACACGCTCGGATATGAAGTTAGAGACCTCGGTCATTGTTTTTAACTGTTCGTCTGAGATTGCTTGGATATCCATCTTCAGATTCAGATTGCCTATCACGCTGACCATATTCGCGTTACCGGTGCGTTCGCCATACCCGTTGATGCAACCCTGCACCTGAAATGCACCGGCTTCTACGGCGGCGATCGCAGAAGCCACTGCGGTATCTGTATCGTTGTGACTGTGAATGCCGATAACCGCTTTATCGCCTAGATCTTTTATTACCTTACTGACGATTGCAGCAACTTCACTCGGCAACGTGCCACCGTTTGTGTCGCATAAGATAAGTCGCTCTGCGCCGGCTTCCATGGCAACTCGTAGAGTCTGAACCGCGTAGTCGGTATTCATCTTGTAACCGTCGAAGAAGTGTTCAGCGTCGAAAAATACTCGGCGATCTTTATTCTGTAAATATTTAACTGAATCGGCGATCATGGCCAAATTTTCTTCCAACGATGTCTGAAGCACATCTCGGACCTGATATTCGGATGATTTGCCAACGAGTGTCAGGATTGGTGCGTTGGTGTCGAGTAAAGCCTGTAGTGTTGGGTCGGATTCCGGGTTGGCGTTTGCTCGGCGTGTGTTTCCGAATGCGGCAATTTGGGCATGATTCAGATCGAGTGACTGCACCCGCTGAAAGTACTCATCGTCTTTAGGGTTGGCACCCGCGTACCCACCTTCGATCACATCGATTCCAAGTAGATCGAGGCGTACCGTAATAGCTAGCTTGTCCTCAACAGAAAGGGAAATACCTTCCTGTTGGGTTCCGTCACGGAGGGTCGTGTCGTAAAGCTCAACTCTATTTGTCATGGCGCGCTCGAACTCCTGATGTATGCGCTTCGATATTCAATTTGGTCCGGCTTTATCTGAATCTATCGGTTTTTAGACACAAAAAAACCCATCCCAGTAAGGGACGGGTCAGAACGACTCGCGGTACCACCCTCGTTGCTCGCGTATCGAATTTGTCAACGCTAGCCACTCAGTAGAGCAAAAACTATTATGCTCTCGTGCTTGATAACGGGACACGAACCCGATTGCGCCTAGTTGCCAGTGGATTACATCTGACTTTCAGGCAATGACTCAGGAGTGATCTTCTGTCGGTGTTCAGGTACCCGCTTTCACCATACCGGGCTCGCTCGACCATGTAGATCCGACGTACTCGTCTCCATCGTGCGGAACCGTAGTTTCGCAACGTCTTAATTAACAATGCTATCACTTGCAGCAACTGAACATAGAATCTCCATTTTCATAAAGATTGATTACACGACCTCCGAGTCGATTAGCGGGATTGACGGGTCATGCCTAAAATGTGCCAGTGATTTACTCGCGATAGGTCACAGGTAACTCAGCACAGATAGGCATTTGGAGCGATATTTGACCGAGTACGAACGCAACCATCTGGGTCTTGTCGAATATATTTACTGTGAGGCCATAGGCGAACCGGGGCAGCGCACGTTTAATATCACGGCACGTAGCGAACGTGGCGAAACGATTGTGTGGATGGAAAAAGAACAACTGTTGCAAGTCGGCGTTTCTCTGAGACAGTTTCTGGTAACACGAGAATCGACGCCGAATCCCAAACCGTTCGATGCGCCGCCGATCGATTCTCCCGTGCCTGTATACGTTGAGTTCAAAACCGGTGATATGTCGCTGCAGCACGATCCGGCATCTGACGTGTTCACGCTAATCGCCAGTGATATACCGCGAGAGGAATCAACCGAACCGCTTGCCGAAATATCCTTTAGCTTTCAGAGGCATCAGGCTGAAGAGATATCAAAGCGATCGGTTTCGGTTGTTGGATCAGGTCGCAAGCCATGTCCGCTGTGCGAAGCTCCACTGAATCCTGCTGAAAACCACTTCTGCGTGAAAGTGAACGGGTACAACCCCATGGAAAACCCGCTGGGCGAAGAACACTCGTGAGTGAGGACGTGACCGAAGATCAGGTCCTCGAATCAGTTGATGAAAACGTACTGCTCCAGCGGCTGTCGGATTGGCCAATATCGGGAATCGGTTTACATCCGGGTGGATCGAACTATGTGTTCGTTATCCGACTCACGGACCCCGATAAATACGACGAGACAGCAGCAGAAGAACTACCTGACGGGAACGGGTCAACTTCGATCTACGGCATTTATAAGCCACAGGCAGGGGAGCGCCCGCTTCGAGATTTTCCAAGTGGAACCCTGCATAAACGAGAACGGGCGGCTTACCTTGTTTCGCGTGAACTCGGTTGGCCACGTATTCCGCCTACCGTGATTCGATCGGGGCCGCACGGCGAGGGTAGCGTTCAGTTGTTTATCGATGCTGCGCCAGCACCCGATGATGATGAGCCCCACAATTTCTTTTCTCTTCGAGACGAGCGGCTTCACGATTTCCGGGATATGGCGATGTTTGATGCTTTAGTCCACAACGCCGACCGCAAGGGTGGATCTTGCATTGTTGATGGGACCGGACGACTTTGGGCTATTGATCACGGTCTTACATTTAATCGGATGGCGCGGCGTCGCACCGTGATGTTCGAATTCAATGGGACTGACTACCCTGCAGAACTTCTCGAAGGTGTAGAGCAGCTTGTTTCTGGGTTCAGCTCCGATGCTCAAATAGTGAGCAATCTGAAATCACTGCTCGATCAGTCCGAAATCGACGATCTAGTGACACGAGCCAAAGAGATGATTGAGTTGGGGCATTACCCTTTCCTCGATCCCGATACAAATGTGCCATGGCCCATGGTTTAACGTTCTTTCCAATCATTTAATCTATTAGTAAATGCTCCTATCTCTCTCGAAACAAGATGCCAAGCGAATAACGATTCGCGCACAAAGACTATCTGCCGCGCGTCCTGATAAACAGATAAATATCGATGACGTTAGTCAAGTGATTCGGGCAATGGGACTGCTTCAAATAGATTCGGTGAATGTGTGCGTCCGTTCTCACTACATGCCGATATTCTCCAGGCTCGGCGTTTACGATCAAGATCTCCTAGATCAGTTGGCGTACAAAGAGAAAGCAGTGTTCGAGACCTGGGCACATGCTGCGTGCTTTGTGCCGGTTGAAGACCACCGCTTATTTCGACCGAGAATGAACGCAAAAGAACCTCGCCGCCACGTGGTAGAGATCATGGCGAATCGTCCCGGATACCTTGAAGGCGTTCTCCAGCAGGTGCGTGAGCAGGGGTTGTTGACCGCATCTGAGCTTGACGGCGCCGGTAAGCGTAGTGGCCCGTGGTGGGGTTATACGACCGGAAAAATCGCAGCCGAGTGGCACTTCGCAGTTGGAGCGTTATCGATTGCTGATCGACGGAATTTCGCTCGTTATTACGACCTGACTGAGAGAGTAATTCCCGAAAGACATCTGAACGTATTGACTCCATCTGAGGCAGAAGCCCACCGCGAAATGATGCTGAAAGCCGTCACTGCTCATGGGGTTGGAACCGCTGAGGATTTCGCTGATTACTACCACCTCAAAAACACTGAGGCGCGAACGAGGCTAAATGAGCTTGTTGAGATGGGAGCGATCCGAGAGGTCGAAGTTGAAGATTGGAACGAACCTGCATATGCCCCGCTCAAGATCGAATCAACTGAGCCGACTCACGCACGTGCACTTCTCACACCGTTTGATCCGCTTGTGTGGAACAGAGGTCGCATTGAGCGCATCTTCGATTTTTTCTATCGAATTGAAATATATGTCCCAGAGAAAAAACGACAGTATGGTTATTACGTTTACCCGTTCTTACTGGGCGAAGATCTTGTTGCTAGAGTCGATCTAAAGGCCGATCGGCATAAAGGCGTACTTCAGGTTAAAAGCGCTTTTGCCGAGAAAGGCCAAGACCATGATTATGTGGCGTCGAACCTCACCAACGAGCTTAGATTAATGGCAGGTTGGCTCGGCTTAGATCGTGTTGTCGCAGGCCGCAAAGGCAACTTGATACCGGCACTGCGTTCAGCACTGAAAAACTAAGCCCGTTCCAAGTACATCACGGCGAACATGTTGTTGGAGTCGGTCCAAACATTCTTCACGTCGAGTCCAACATCGTTCGCCATTAGCCCAAATGCATCGACTGTGTACTTATGCGAGTACTCGGTGAGTATGGTTTCGTTTTCTTCGAATTCGAACGAATACGTGCAGACTTTGACGGTCTGACGCTGAGTCGAAATTAGGTGCATTTCGATACAGGAATGCACGTTATTGAAAACAGCGTCATGACGGAATTTGGCGAGATCAAATCCACCACCTAATTCATCGTTTATACGTTTTAGAACGTTTAGATTGAACTCGGCTGTCACACCTTTTGAGTCGTTGTATGCAGATCGAAGAACGTCTCGATCCTTGTCGAGATCCACTCCGATTAGTACACCACCTATTGGACCAGCGTTGTCCGCCATTCCAGCCAACAACATCTTCGCATCGTCTCGTTGAAAGTTGCCAATCGTCGACCCTGGAAAGTAGATCACTCGCCGAGCTTCCTCAACGGAAGGTGAAGGAATGGCGAACGACTTTGTGAAGTCAGCGACGACCGGCATGATTTCGATTTCAGGGAACTCAGCTTTCAGCGAGTGACCGACTTGAGATAAATATTCACCTGAAATATCGATTGGGACGTACCCTGCAGGTTGAACCAAGTTCCTGAGTAATAAACGTGTTTTCAGGGAACTGCCGCTGCCGTACTCAACCAACAGAGCGTTCGGGCCAATTACCGAAGCGATATCGCCAACCCGCGCCTGCATCAACGAGCTTTCAGTTCGGGTCAGGTAGTACTCGTCTAATTCACAGATGTCGTCGAACAGCTTTGAACCACGCTCATCGTAAAAGTACTTGCTCGGTAGCGTTTTTTGACCCTGCGAAAGCCCCGTAATAACGTCCTCCAACATTGTGTGAAGTGCTGCTTCGGCTGCTGGATTTGTTGTGGCGATCGTCATTTACTGAATGTCCCTCAAGAATCGACCAGTAGTCTGTAATTATTACTTTGCGTCTCGGGTTAAGCGGAAACCCATGAATTGCCATTTACTTTCAGCCGGGAAGAAATTCCGGTACGTTGGTCGGATGTGATTTTGTGGCGTGGCAGCCGAGCCACCACGGAGAACGATCTGGTTTGCCATAAACTTGCCGTTGTATTCACCAATCGCACCCTCAACAACCTTGAAACCCGGATAGGGGCTGTAGGCGCTGCCTGTCCATTCCCAAACATCACCAAACATCTGGTGTAACCGACCCGCAGGCGCTTCGAGCGAAAGTGGGCGTGGGTGGAATCGTAGACTATCTGAATATGTGCCTCCTTCAATGTCGGCATCAGCAGACGCAATCTCCCACTCTGCCTCAGTAGGCAGACGAGCACCTGCCCATCTAGCGTAGGCATCGGCCTCGAAGAAACTTACGTGAACCACTGGTTCGTCAGGATGTATGGGACGTGGACCTCCCAGCGTGTACTGCCACCACTCGTCGTCTTGCTTGAACCAGTAGAGAGGCTTGTCGAACTTCTCCCACTCATGCTCTTTCAGGTTGGCTGCTTGAACTTCAGCCCAGCCGAGTGAAAGCCAGACATCTGGTCGCTGGTAGCCACCGTCGTTCATGAACTCGAGGAACTCACCGTTGGTGACGAGACGCGATCCCATTTCGAAAGCGTTTACATATTCTTTGTGCTCTGGACCCTCGTTGTCGAACGAGAAGCGAGGTGCATTCAATCCGATTTCGTAGATGCTCTCTTCATACCGAAGCCACTCGAGCCTTGGAACTCCTGCAGGCTTTTCGTCGGCAGGGCGGTCGTAAAGAGTGGGACGAAGTGGATTCATTGACAGCACATGTTTGATATCGGTTGCCATCAATTCTTGATGCTGCTGCTCGTGGTTAACGCCGAGAATGATCGTTTCTCGCAAAGATTCAAGCCCGCCGTCTCGGCCGAGCCTACCTATGAGGTCGATCATCTTTTCATCGACGTAGTGACGGTATTCGTATACCTCGGCCACGGTCGGTCGAGAAATCTGACCCCTGCGCGGGCGACAGAACTGCTGTCCAACCGCGTTGTAGTACGAGTTGAAAAGATAGTTGTACTGCTTGTTCAGTGGTTCGTAATTCGGATAGTTGTTACCAAGCACGAATGTTTCGAAGAACCATGTGGTGTGCGCTAGATGCCACTTTGTGGGGCTCACGTCAGGCATCGACTGGATGACGTAATCTTCGATGACCATCGGCTCGCACATTCTTTCGGTGAATGCGCGCACGCTCTGGTAGTACTCAATCAAAGCTTCAGGCGTCTTAGGATCGGAATTAATGATGTTGGTGGGGCTATCTGCAATGGTCATTGTTTTGATTCTTCGTATTTTCCTTTAGAAATACTCGCTTGTATTTAGGACTTCAGCCCTGAGAGTCCGTAGCCATCGAGCAGTTTGGCCAAATTTCGCTCGTCTTGTGGGATACAGGTGTTGCCTGCCATAGTTCATCCAGTGTGATTCTGATAACGATAGCAATTATCGCAGCATGTAACGTTCCGACATATAAAAATCACCGTGCTCGTTTACACCACCATCGATGAACAGTCTGAACAGTCTGATGCATTCGATCCGAGATCGGTGCGCTCCAGTTTTACGTAAACGCCGCGCCCGTTTGCATCACATCTGCATCTGAGTTTTCAGGACAAACGATTGACCTTAGGTAGTAAATGCTGACAAGTCAGTCAATTTACATTGGTATGGAGATAAGTCGATGGTGAAAGCGATCTTAAACGGAATAGTCATTGCGGAATCAGAAGACTACGAAGTGGTCGAAGGGACTGTTTATTTCCCACCTCAATCGATAAAACGTGAGTACTTCTCCGATAGTAGGTTACAGACCAGATGCCCCTGGAAAGGCCAAGCAAATTACTACTCGGTCAGAGCTGCCGGTGAGGAAGCGCTGGATGTGGCGTGGTATTACCGGCTGCCATCTGATGCTGCTAGCAATATTAAAGACCACGTAGCTTTCTACCCCCAGGTCACCATCGAAGATTGAAATTCCGGTTGGCTGGGCATCTTGCGCAAACTCATTAGAGTTTAATGAGAGTTAACGTATTTGCTTGGACCACGCAACCAAACTTCGCCGAGGTAATAGTCACGAACTCACGAGCGATGTTAATTTTCCAGCCAGACCTTTGCGTTTAGGACGAAGGTTTTCGGAAACAAAATCAACAGTTGCTGGTGCACCGGTCAGCAAAAGCCCGCCCCATTTTCTGATTCGGCCGTAAGTTACTGAGTCGTTAGAGTAGTTATCGCGCCAGCCATGAAACTCAGTGAATTTGCGAGTTGAATCGAGGGCCATCACTTTGCCGCCGGATTCTTTGACAAGTAGTATCGCAGCCGCGAAATCCCATGTTTTGGCGAAGCCGGTGATTGCGTACTGCATAGTGCCATTTGCCACTAAGAATTGCTCGTAGCAAGCGCTGCCACCGACCCGAATCTCACCAGCGTGTTCCTGGAATGGCTTCTGTATATCGAACGTCCGTCGCAGCCACCCAGGTCTTGCCGCCAACACTCCATTTACAGGTTCGCCAGATGCACTGGAATTGTGGACGTGCATTTTTGTATCGCCAATCCACGATCCGTGACCTTTCCTCGCATGCATCAACAAGTAGCCATCGGTGTTTGGCCATGGAATCCAGATTGCTGCAGCAACCGGTTCGCCACGATACAAGGCTGCAACCGAAACGGCGTGGATCGGTGAGGAATTCACGAAATTGGTTGTTCCATCGATCGGATCGACCACCCATAGCCAATCGGCGGCGGCTGGATCTTCGTCTGGTGGGTCTTCCTCGCCAAGCAGCATGTGATCTGGGCAACTCTCGGCCATGACTTCGGCGATCATACGCTGGCTGGCTTTGTCGACATCGGTCACAATATCTTTTCCGGGTTTATCGCCTTTATTGGAAATTTTGAGAATTCCGCCGAATCGACTAGACACGAACTCACCGGCTTTTCGTGCGGCGCGTGTGACAGAGGTTTCGATGTGTTCCAACTGAGAATCCGAAGTACCGTTATACGTATTATTCGATGATGATTCGGTCAATCTAATGCGACTCCAACTCCGTATAAATATGGCAATTGTGCTGTGTGCACCTTTTGGTTTAGCAACGGTAGTTGATTTTCGTTGAAAATCTTTTTTTCGCCTTAGCCAAAGCTCCGGTAAGATTCTACGTGCAAGTTAATTTTTGAAAACGCAGAAATGACTCACTGCGCCTTGAGGTAACGATATTGACTTCAACCACTACTCGTAAATTCCATAAAGATCGCGGATTGGTCACGCGCATGTACTTCACTATGTTCATGCTCGGATTTCTATACGCGATATTTGCGCTGTTCCTTATGTCTACCGGAATGGAACTCATATTCATCGGCGGGATTGTCGGGGTCATGGTGGTTGTGCAGTACTACATGTCCGACAGGCTGATCTTGATGTCTACAGGTGCGAAAGTGGTTACTGCCGAGCAGCAGCCTGCGCTTCACCGAATGGTGAAATTGCTTGCCGATAGATACGAGATGCCGATGCCGAAAGTAGCGGTAATTGATACTCCAATTCCCAATGCTTTCGCGACGGGTCGGAATCCCAAGAACGCCTTGGTTGCCGTTACGACTGGTATTCAGCAACGTCTTAACGAGCGCGAGCTTCAAGCGGTGATCGGCCACGAACTTGCTCATGTGGCGAACCGCGACATGCGAGTGTTGGCAATTGCCAACTTTCTCGTGACTATCACGAGCTTCCTCATGACAATGCTCTTCTGGAACATGCTGTTCGGTGGCATGGGTGGTCGGAGGAACAACAGTGGTGGCGGAATGATGGTGGTTTATCTTGTCACGATCGTTGTTTATTTCATCGGACAGCTGCTTGTTCTTGCACTGACAAGATATCGTGAGTACGGTGCCGATCACACGGGGGCAGAAATATCAGGTGACCCAGGTGCGTTGGCAGATGCTCTAGAAAAAATTAGTGGCACTGTCAACAATATTCCCGATAAGGATCTACGTAAGTTGCAAACTGCTAATGCATTTTTGATTATTCCGGCGGCTTTGAAGGGCGAAGGATCAATGCACTTGTTTTCGACTCACCCTCCGTTGGAAGAACGAGTCAAGCGACTTCGTGAGCTTGAAAAGCGCATGCGCTATGGATTGCGGTAGGCATGGGGTTATTCAGCGGAACAAAAACTCCGAAGGACGACTGGTCGGCAATTGCGACGGTTATCAAGGCAGAGGCAAAGCTTCAGGCTCTTGGCGAGATCACGCCATCACGACGGGCAGGTGTCATATACAGGAACGACGAAAATAATTCGTTTCAGGGTGATATTAAGAACGAACTAGACGTCGTGCTTTATGTGGGGAAAGGTGCTACAAAAACAGCATTCGAGATTCAGGATGATGATCGTGGAATGCGCTGGATTGTTCTTGAAGACGGAAATTTTGGCGACCTTGCCTCAAGCGTTTACACGGTTGGTAATGCAATTGGTATGAACGACGGGGTTGATAATCTCCTTGCCGCAGTGTTCGAGTTGTACTTCACAGGAACCGTTGAAGACAACACGTATCGCTCAGGCCTACGAACGTACTGGATATATCGCTACGACAGAAAAGCTTTCTACCCGTTTGTTCCAACAGGCGACAGCGAAGGTGAACGAGATCGGCAGACCGAAGCCCGTTTAGGGCAGGATCTACGTAAGCATGGTCTCGTGGTTGAGAAGTCGTTGACCGAGTGGATGGGGCTCTGGGGCATCCCGTTCTAATGCGGGTTTTCTCGGCATCGCACTTCGCTCTTGTACCTCATTAGTTCTGTTAGGCAATTCTTCCCGATGACAAATAAAGCGCGCGTTGCACTGGTTGTACGTCCAGGGGAGAACATTCAAATATTCATCAATGCTATCGAGCATGGCGACGGCAAAGCAGTCGTACTGGAATCGACGGATAACATCCCCTCTAATATCGGCGGATTACTGGTAGCCGGTGAGGCTGCGTTTCAATCATCTGATAATTTACCCATTGCCCTTGAACAAGCAATCAAAACTGAGTTGCCTGTTCTTGGCATAGGTTGGGGCATGCACGCCCTTAACATCGCTCTAGGCGGTGAATTGCCGATCCCAGTTGAAGGACATGGTAGCCCTGCCGAAGAGCCTACCAAGCATCCTCTGTTTATGGCGCCCGGCGGTAAAGTCGGATACACCATTGCTGGATCGGGCTGGGTAACCGTCCCCTCAGCACACACACACGGTCTACTGCCTGCTCAAGTCGCAGACGGATTACTTTCATCGGTCTATGCAGAAGATCGGGTAGTGGAAGCGATCGAGAAGCCAGGACGTGAATGGTTGATTGGCGTCCAATGGCCTGCCCACCTATACCAGAGTACCCCAAGAGGTTTCGATAGCTTGCTGCTCGCCCTCGTCGAACGCAGCGAGCAATAAGGGCGGTTTTTTTGGAAACTCTCGCGGGCGTGCGCCCGCGTTGCGCGTACACATGGGGAAGCGTAGTGTTGAGTTGTTAACTTTCCTACTGCGTTCCAGTTTGTCGCGCAGGAGGCTCAAACTAACCCATTAGCCGGAGAAATTTATGGTCAATAGCGACCTCGGCAACATCAGGCCAATTGGTATCGAACAGGAAATGAAGACGTCCTACCTGGACTACGCAATGAGCGTTATCGTGTCCAGGGCGCTTCCGGACGTTCGGGATGGTTTAAAGCCAGTGCAGCGACGGATTCTATACGCCATGCATGATCAGGGCATGCGCCCGACGTCTTCGTACAAGAAGAGTGCGCGGCTTGTTGGTGAGGTGCTTGGTAAATATCATCCGCACGGTGACCAGTCGGTTTACGATGCTCAGGTTCGAATGGCGCAGCCTTTCTCGCTACGCTACCCATTGGTAGATGGTCAGGGCAACTACGGTTCAGTCGATGGTGATCCGCCTGCTGCGATGCGTTACACCGAGTGTCGTTTATCTTCGATCACTGAAATGATGCTCGGCGACATAGATCGCGAAACTGTGGATTGGGGCGACAACTTCGACCAATCGCTGAAGGAACCGAAGGTGCTCCCTGCTCGGTTGCCAGCATTGCTGGTCAACGGTGCTTCAGGAATCGCTGTGGGAATGGCAACGAACATCCCACCGCACAACACTGCAGAAATATGTGATGCCATCGTGCATCTGATCGGTCACCCTGATGCTTCTGTCGATGATCTGATGAAGTTTGTTCAGGGTCCGGATTTTCCAACTGGCGCTCATATCTGGGGTCAGGAAGGTATTCGCAACGCATACGTTTCGGGTCGTGGTCGGATCATGGTGCAGGCCGACCATAAAGTCGAAGATATGGAAAAGCAGGAGCGTAAGCGCCTCGTCTTCAACGAGATTCCATTCCAGGTGAACAAAGCGAATCTCGTTGCGAAAATAGCTGATCTGATCAAGACTCACAAAATCGAGGGTATAAGCGAAATTCGGGACGAGTCAGATCGTAAAGGAATGAGAGTCGTTCTTGAACTCCGTCGTGGAGCTCATGTACCTGTTGTCATTAACAACTTGTACAAGCACACGAATTTACGAACCTCGTTCTCGGTAAACATGATTGCATTGGTCAACGGCACTCCGAAGATGCTGACTCTGAAGGCAGCTCTTCGCCACTACGTCGACTTCCGTATAGAAGTTGTTCGAAGGCGAGCAGAGTTTGATTTAAAGAAAGCCAAAGCACGTTTGCATGTGCTCGAAGGTCTTCGAATTGCGATCGATAATCTTGACCGTGTTATCGCACTGATTCGAGCATCATCCGACGTCGAAGAGGCTCGAAACAGCCTGATGGCAAATTTCAGCCTTTCTGAAATTCAAGCGCAAGCCATTCTTGATATGCAGCTACGTAGATTGGCCGCACTCGAACGTGAAAAGATCGAGAACGAATACAAGGAACTGCTTACCCTAGTTTCTGAGCTAGAAGATCTGCTGTCCGACAGTACAAAGGTTCTCGGAGTTGTACGAACCGAAACACATGAACTAAAGCGAAAGTACGGAGACGAGCGTCGTACCGTTGTTCACCCCGAGGAACTTGGTGATTGGCGTCGGGAAGACACGGAGCCACACGAAGACGTTGTAATTACACTCAGCCGTAACGGTTATGTGAAACGAGTCAAGCTCGATACTTACAAGCAACAACACAGGGGGGGTAGAGGTGTTCTTGGTCAAAGAATGACTAAAGAAGACGATGTTACTCCGCATCTGCAAATCGCTGACACCCACGACACTCTGCTGTTCCTAACCGATCAGGGCAAAGTTTTCGCATCGAGAGTATTCGAACTTCCTGCTGATCAATCGAGAAATTCTCGTGGTACTCCAATTCAGAACCTCGGATTCAACATGGAGCCGAGAGAAGAAGTTCAAGCAGTTGTTGCTGTTTCGAGTTATTTAGAAGATACATATCTCGTGATGGCAACGAAGCACGGTCAGGTGAAGAGAATGCACCTGCCACTTCTGCGAAACATGAACCGAAGTGGTCTCCGATGTTTCAACCTCAAGGGCAGTGACGGATTGATCGGTGCAGTGCTCGCTGACGCAGACGAGGATGTGATCCTCGTCTCACGAGACGGCATGTCAATTCGCTTCAAATCCTCGGAAGTAAGGGCACGTCAGCGCGCTTCGGGCGGAATGAAGGGCATGACCATTCAGGGCAAAGACCAGATCGTTTCGATGAATGTAGTCGATGACGAAGGTTACCTGCTCATTGTCTCTCAGAAAGGTTTTGGCAAGCTTTCACTACTTCGTCACTACACCCAGCAACGCCGTGGCGGTAAAGGTCTTATTACGCTGAAAGTGACGCCGAAGACAGGCTTTGTTGCTGATTCTGCGGTTGTTAGCGAGGACATCAGAACCGATTCGACGGGCATGCTAGTGCTTGTTACTGAGAAGGCTCAAGTCATTCGTACCAACCTTGGAGAAATTCGATCAACTGGTCGAATCGCTCAGGGCGTAAAAATTCAGGTGCCGGATGCCGGAGACAAAATTTCCGCTATTCGGGTTATCGCCGAACGTCGCGAAGTTGGAACTGTTCTTGATCCGACGGTGCTCGAAAGTGACGTCAACGACGATGCAACCTCACTCGTTGGAGATGATGACGCTACTTTGGTAGACGATGAACTGGCTGACGTTGAGGATGGACTAGTCGGCGACTCTGATGAGGAGTCTACAGACTAAAGCGGGTATTGAGAGAACAACGAACCGGGCTGCTTTGTCATTCAAAGCAGCCCGGTTCGTTTAACTGGGCTGCGGGTAACCATATGAATAAGTCTGGCTATCGAACTCTCACGTAAAGCAACTTGAATACCACGGCAATTACAGATCGAAAAGATCAGAATTAGTAGATGCTCAACGCAATAGGCAAGCTAGTTGTTCGCCGCAAATACACAGTACTTGTCATCTGGTGTGTGGTGATTCTTACAGCATTGCCGTTCTTTCCGCGTGCCGATGAATTTCTGAAGCCCGGCGGGTTTTCGAATGAATCGTTTCCTTCTGTGAAGGCCCAAAAAGTTCTACAGGAGCGTTTAGAGCTCACGACGCTAAATGTTGAGTTGGTGTTCAGCCATCCAGAGTGGTCTCCCTTCGATCCTCGATTTTCGGGCGCAGTTGAGAGCGCCGTAGCTGGTCTCACTGAATACGACGAGATATCCAGTGTCATAACCCATTTGGATGATCCCCAGCGGGCTTCCGCATTTAGCAACACCGTTCATGTTTCAGTTGGCCTCACTCTCGAACTAGATGAGTCTCTCGAATTCCTCGATACGGTCACCAGGGAAGTGGACCCGGGCCCGTTGGAACTGATCATCACCGGCGGTCCTGCGTTGTACCGTGATATTTCATTGGCCAGCGAGCGCGACCTCCGCCGCGGTGAAATGGTTGCGTTCCCGATTGCCACACTTGTTTTGTTACTTGTGTTTGGCACGCTGGTCGCAGCTGTATTACCGGCTGCAGTCGGTGGGGCCGGGGTGCTGGTCGGTCTTGCGATTGTGTTCTTTTTGTCGCAGGGCATCGATATGTCGGTGTTTGCGCTGAACATCGTCAGCTTGCTGGGCATTGGTATTGGTATCGATTACTCACTGTTTTATACGTCGCGGTTTCAAGAGGAATTGCAGAAAGGCAAATCTGTCGAAGATGCTGTACTAAGTGCCCATTCACTTGCTGGACGGGCAATCCTATTCTCTGCAGTCACAAGCTTGATCGGACTGTTGAGTCTGATTGCATTCAATGTAATGATGCTTCGTTCTGTCGGAATCGGAGCAGTAGCCGTGATATTCGCTGCACTATTGGCAGCGTTGACCCTGATGCCAGCGATATTGGCGATCCTGGGTGCGCGTGTGAATCGAATCAGAATCGGGCCTGATTGGGGAAAACGAAGAGGCTTCTGGGAACCACTCTCGAACTGGGTGATGAAGCGACCTTGGCTGGTTCTGATTCCTACTTCGACTGTGTTGGTGTTGCTAGCTGTGCCAGCACTCTCGCTAAGACTCGGAACTGTAGAAGCGACGATCCTGCCTGATTCAGTTGAGTCACGTCAGGGATTCGATGTGCTACGGGAGGAATTTGGATTCGCCCTCCAAACCATCATCCCTGTGGTTTATACATTCGCTGAGAAAGACGATACAACGACCAAGGCAGATCCGTTCTCGCAAGAAAATCTTGAACGGGCATTCGATATTGGTCGTGCATTGGAGAGCCTCGAAGGTGTTTCAGAAGTGACCAGTATCGTGAATCTCGAACCGACGTTTGGCCCCGATCAATACGAGCTTCTGTACCGGCATCCTGAATCGATCACCGATGTCGCGGCTGCTCGAATAGTTGAAGAGACGGTTCGCAATGGTGCGATCCTATTTCTAGTTCACAGTGATCTTCACCCTTTTTGGCCTGAGACGCGTCAACTAGTTTCCGATATCCGGGCCCTGATTCCGACTGATGGTGAGTTGCACGTCAGTGGGGGGGCCAGTGAAATAACCGACATCATCAACGCGCTATACGGGAAATTCCCATACATCATCGCTGTGGTACTTGGCGTGACTTATCTATCACTGATGCTGTTGTTCAGGTCCGTGATATTGCCCTTAAAAGCGGTGGTCTTGAACGTGTTGTCGATCCTTGCAAGTTATGGAGCACTTGTGTTCGTATTTCAACAGGGTCACTTCAGCGGTGTCCTCAATTTCGAAGCGATGGGGGTTATAGAAGCAACTCTCCCCATCCTGCTGTTCGCTATTATTTTCGGGCTGAGTATGGACTATGAAATCTTCCTGCTGTCACGCATCGCCGAGGCGTATGAGCGAACTGGCGACAACGTGGCAAGCGTTGCTGAAGGTCTCCAACGAAGCGGTCTGATCATCACTGGTGCTGCCTCGATCCTAATCGTTGTTGCAGCCAGTTTTGTTCTCGCTGATGTGGTTGTTGTGAAAGCCATTGGGCTCGGGTTGGCCATTGCCGTATTTGTCGATGTAACACTCGTACGCGCACTTGTCGCCCCAGCAATTATGCGAATAGCGGGGCCGTGGAACTGGTGGTTGCCAGGCTGGCTCGATCGAATACTTCCTGAGGTGAAACGAATTGATTAAGCGTTATTACGTTGGAATGATCGCGATGATGGTGGTCGTCACGATGGCAGGTTGTGTGAGTTCTGTCGAACCACGTGAAATTCCAATTGGTGCACTCCCAGATCCCACTGCACCACCTGAACAGATTGTATTTCCACAGGATGAAGTAGCACATGACTCACGGCTTGAGTGGTGGTATCACAATGGTCATCTTGTATCGGAATCTAACAGAGAATTTGGTTTCCATTTTGTTGTATTCAAGGCAAACGATGGTTTAGGTGAACCAAATCTAGTTGCCCAGCTCGGGATAGTCGATGTGGAAACAGGCGAGCACTATGAGTTCTCTCGGGCCGAAGCAGGTATGCGAATCATTGGAGACGGACCTCTCGATGTTGGGATTGCGGATTGGACATATAGCGTGAACCAAGGATCAGGTAACCAGAGATTTGGTGCCTCTACACAAGACGCCAGTCTCTCACTTCAAATAACAGCTGAATCACCGGTCATGCTCCACAAAGAAATCGGCTGGCTGCCAACCGAAGCGGGAGCGACGTACTACTATTCGTGGCCGCGGCAATACGCAATTGGGGAACTGGTTCTCAACGGAGAGACGCTCAAGGTATCTGGACCAGCATGGTTCGATCATCAGTGGGGCGATTTCTTTGTGCTCGGCAAACCTGCAGGATGGCAGTGGTTCGCTATACAGCTCAGCGACAATGCTTCTCTAATGATCACCCAATCACGTGGCGTAGACGGAGAGATTTCCGAGACTTACGGCACTTACATGTCATCATCTGGCGAGGTCATGCACCTCAAAGATGGTGTTGACGGAATCAGGCTAGAAACTCTTGGCCGATGGACAAGTTCTGTATCTGGAGGCACTTATCCTTCGGGCTGGGAACTGTGGGTCGAATCGCTTCGATTGCACCTGGAAATGATCCCGGTCGCCAACGATCAAGAGGTGCAGGGTGGCCTTCCTACTGCAGCGACCTACTGGGAAGGGAAAGTCTGGGTCGGCGGTGATCAAAACGGGGTGAGTATCGGTGGTAATGCCTACGTTGAATTATCCGGTTACGTCGATCCCGCACCCATTGAATGGCTGCAACGCCAATAGGTAACGTCAACTTCGCGTTTATACTTTCGCAACCGATTACGAAAGATTTGAGGGGCGACAGGATTGCAGACGGCCGAATCAGTTGGTGAAATGTATCGTGACGCGTGGTCTAGGTTTGCGACGGGCGTCACCGTTATCACTACCGTCGAACCCGGTGGGGCAGTGCACGGCATGACGGCGAGCAGTGTTACATCGGTCTCTCTCGACCCGCCACTCGTACTTGCAGTAATCGACGAATCGAGGCAATCACACGGGTTGATCGAGTCGACGGGTCGGTTTGGAATGAGCATCCTCGACTCTAGCCAAACCGATATTGCAAAGCATTTTGCCACCCCCCCAGAATCTCGCGGTAATTTGCATTCTAAGCACATCACTCATCTTTCCGGTACCCCTGTTATCGCGAATGCCCTAGCAGCAATGGACTGCAAAGTAACGGCGGCGCACAAAGCTGGCGACCACACTGTTTTTATCGGTGAGGTAGAGTCGATCGAAATTGGCGACGGTGATCCGCTCGTGTGGTTTCAGCGTCAATTTGGTCGCTTCACAGATCGAAACACCACCAGTGATTCAGACTAGGAAATAACGTGCGAATCGCCGCTATATCAGTCGCTCCAGTCTTTCCTAGTTTCGTTATTGGCGGTTCACAAAAAATTCTCGTCGACGTATCCAGCGGCTTAAAACAAGCCGGCCACGACGTTCAGATATTTTGTACTGGTATAGCAACGCACACTGGCTATTTCGAGATCGACGGAGTTCCTGTTCACCCTGATCTGGAGTTACGGGGTTCATTTCCTGCAACTCATCAAGTTCCACCCATTGCTCTCGCACACACGGCAGAGGTGTTGCGCAAAGCGGCAGATTGGGCAGACCGGGTGTATCTGCATGCCGATGCTATTTACCTACGGCACGCTATTGAAGGCGCCGAGATAGTTCGATCGATCCACGATTTCGTGTATGAGGAAGCCCTTCTCTCAAGTCTAACATTACCGGCCAATGTCACCATCGTTCCGAGTAATTACTTGAAGCGGTGTATGGAAATGACAATTGCGATTTCAGGACGAACCGTGATCGAGCCAGTGATCACCGTACCGAATGGAGTTCATATTCCAGCCAATTTACCTCGCCCACAATTGCCAGTCGGAATCGATCTGCGAAAAGATAACGATCTGATTCTGCTGTTCCCACACCGACCTGAACCCGCGAAAGGCATGTATGAGGCGATATCCGTAGCAATTGAAGTTCAACGTAGATCTCCAGACAAGAATGTTCGACTGATAATGCCTTCATATCCTTCAGGTTCGCAATTGGATGAAGCCACGGGGACGATTGAAGAAATATCTCAATTGGTGAAGGAATGCGATGCCAACGAAATCGTCGAACTTCACAGTTGGTTGAGTCCGTCAGATATGCCGGGGTACTACGCTTCCGGCGACGTAACGTTGTGCGTAGGCTCATTTATCGAGTCATTTGGGCTTGTCCCGATCGAATCGGTGGCGAATGGCACGCCCGCTATTTGTGCCCGGGTTGGAGCACTTAGGCAGTTCGCCGATGTTGGCGGTATCACTTTGGTTGATCACGGGGATGTTACTGCTGCTGCCGAGGCGGTTTTGGCAGCAGTAAAGAATTCTGCTGCGGAGATAAAATCTGGTCGTGAGCAGATTGCCAGGAGGTATCTGTACTCAGAGATGATCACTGGATACGAATCGACGATAACCGGACCGCTGACCGGGCCGCGATCGATACGAAAGTTAAGCGGCACGCTGAAAGTTGCCCCGTGGTGCGATGTCTTAGGCGAACAGATTTACGACGACTATGCCGCTGAGTCTCGGCGATTTCCTGTGCTTACGAACGAACTAGCTTCCAATTCGGATGAAGCGCGAGTCGAAACAATTTTGGGAAACTTGAAGCTTACCCACGAGATCGAGCGTGCGAGAAAGCTCGGTATCCTCGTTCCTGAATTTGTGATTAAGTAATTTGCATCAGCCGACGTAGCCTCTGAGCTTGATTGCTTCTGCCACCCGACTTACGGCAACATCGAACGCAGCTTCGCGAAGAGACACGTCATTTCGATCCGCCTTTGCCTTAGTGATGTCATAGGCCTCGTTCATCTTTCTATCGAGTTCGCGATTTACTCGTTCGAGATCCCAATTGAATACTTGGATATTCTGAGCCCACTCGAAGTATGAAGCCACCACTCCACCTGCATTGGCGAGAATGTCTGGAATTACGATCCTGTTGGCATCGACCAAAATCTCGTCTGCCGCTGATGTCACTGGACGATTGGCGGCTTCGACGATGAACTTAGAACGGACACCTGCAGCGTTTTGTGCGGTAATCACATCTTCGATCGCAGCAGGGATTAGAACATCACAATCGAGCGAGAGTAGATCCTCGTGGTTGAGAGCATCTGCATCTGTGTAGTCGGAAACTGTACCGCCTTCGATAACAATTCGCTGGAGGGCAGGTATGTCGAGGCCAGAAGTGTTGATAATTGCGCCGTCGATATCTGAAACAGCGATCACCTTTGCTCCGTTATCGAACATAGTTCTCGCTGCCGACGATCCGACTGCACCGAATCCCTGTATAGCAACGGTGTTTTGTTCCGGAGAGGAACCGGAATCGACTATTGCACGGCATGCCACCATAGCCGCTCCTCGACCCGGGGCCTCAGCCCTACCAAGCGAACCGCCGAGTTCGATTGGCTTGCCGGTGACAATTCCCGGCGTGTGGCCGTTTATCGAACCATAGGCATCCATAATCCACGCCATCGTCTGGGCGGAAGTACCGAGATCAGGTGCGGGGATATCTCGATTCACACCGATAACGTGATGAATGCTCATTGTGTAACGGCGAGTGAGACGGTTTAGCTCTCCCATCGAGAGTTCGCGAGGATTGACCGAAACACCGCCTTTGGCACCGCCGAACGGGACGTCCGCCAGAGCCGTCTTCCATGTCATAAGCATGCCAAGTGCACGAGTGTGGGAAAGATCGACGTTTGGGTGGTATCTGATTCCACCCTTGTACGGACCACGGGCTGCGTTGTGCTGCGAGCGGTATCCGCGGAATACACGGACGTTGCCGTCATCCATTCTCACTGGCAAGCCAACTTGGATCTCTCGCCATGGCTCTACAAGTACTTCTCGCATGTCATCTTCGAGACCGAGACTGCGAACCGCGGCGTCGACACTTGCAATCGTGCCATCAAGCATTGAGTTGTCTTGGGCCACTACGAGACTCCTATCAGATGGTCAAAGAATTTGATACTTACGTCCATGATGACGATTTCAGGGCAAATGTTGGTGGAAATCCACTGAAAATGAAATTGACCCTGTAGATCATCCGTAATTAGAATAGTTAGGTTGGGCAACGAACGGATAAATACGCATGACTACAGATTACGCAATTATTAACACAGGCGGGAAGCAGTACAGGGTTCGCGAAGGCGATACTGTTGCTGTTGAAACCCTCAAGGGTGAAGTCGGTTCTGACTTCACTTTTGACCGAGTACTGATGACTTCAGTAGCTGGCAAACTCTCTATCGGATCTCCTTCGGTTGAGGGCGCGACGGTTATTGGTGAGATTTCTGAGCACGGTAAGGCTGACAAGGTCATATCGCTGCGATACAAGAACAAGACTCGCCAGCGCGTGAAGCGCGGTCACCGACAGCAGTTTACTTCGGTGAAAATCAAGTCGATCTCGGCAGAATAGTTCACTCCTGCATCTTTGCAGAGGACTGGAACATCTAATGGCACATAAAAAAGGTGGCGGGACTTCCCGCAACGGTCGCGATAGCGCAGGCAAACGCTTAGGCGTTAAGGCATTCGCTGGTGAAAAAGTACTGGCTGGTTCGATCATAATTCGACAGCGCGGAACTAAATTTCATACTGGTTTAAATGTCGGGATCGGGCGCGATCACACGATCTATGCACTAATCGATGGTCAAGTCAGGTTCGACTACGCTCGCAAAGATACCAAGCGAATTAACGTCGATCCGTCGGCTTCCTAGTCAGGTAAGAAACAGATATGAAAGCCAATATTCACCCGAACTACCACGCCAACGCAACGGTTAACTGTGCGTGTGGCAATAGCTGGGAAGTTGGGTCAACAAAAGAAAACCTGCGGACTGAAATCTGCAGCCAGTGCCATCCGTTCTGGACCGGCGAACAGCGAATCGTCGACACCGAAGGCCGCGTCGAGCGCATGATGCGCCGATACAGCCTTGGTGGCTCCACAGGCAAGAGCTAATCAAAAAGGGGCGCCCCACCGGCGCCCCTTTTTTGCATCCAACATTGTCCTCACCACAACCTTCACAAAAACGACCAACTCTATACGGAGGCCAGGCGGTCATAGAGGGTGTGATGATCCGAGGACGAACTCGAGCAGCACTCGCAGTACGCCGCCCCGACGGAATCATAGTTCGTCGGTCTATCCCGCTCGAAAGTTGGGCCAACTCATCACTTCGCGGAATTGTGATGCTCAGAGGCGTACTGGTTCTACTTGAAACTCTTCTCGTAGGCATGAAGTCATTGACGATTTCAGCCAGCGAAGCTGCAGCCGACGAAAATCCCGAGGAAGATCAACAGCTATCTTCGGTCGCCATGGCGACTCTTCTCACGGTCTCTCTCGTACTTGGAGTCGTAATATTTTTCTTGATTCCAGTGTTCGTTTCTCGATTGATCGAAAATGCGGGTGCCAATAACTTCATCGCCAATATGGTCGAAGGCGGCATTCGTCTAGGTCTGTTCATCATCTATGTGTGGGTTATTGGCAAGATGAACGACATCAAGCGGGTGTTTGGATACCACGGCGCTGAACACATGGTGGTGCACGCCCATGAAGCGCAGGAGCCGTTTACAGTCGAATCGGTAAGACGATTCCCACCAGCACATCCTCGCTGCGGTACATCGTTCCTGATGACCGTTGTTCTGGTTTCGATCATCATGTTCATGTTCTTTCCACGAGATCCGTTCTGGTTCCTGGTGGTTTCACGGATCGTTCTTGTCCCGATCATCGCCGGAATCAGCTACGAGTTTATTCGATTCGCTGGAACACACCAGAACAACATTTGGATTCGAATGTTCAACTCGCCAAATATTCTTCTGCAGGATCTGACAACACGTCAACCCGACGAGGGCATGATAGAAGTAGCAATAACAGCCATTGAGTACGCTATTGCTATGGATGATGGACTCGCCGTTCCTAGCGATGATAAGTCTCAGTTATCATCTGAACCATTCGAGCCATTACGTGTTGCTTCTGAATCAACAATAGAGACGTAGCGGTAACCGAGCGACTAGCCTCGGCGCTTGGCGAGAACTTCCCACACCATGTCGGCGGGCATCTCCAATGAAGCGAGAAGCACCATACAGTGATATAGCAAGTCGCCCATCTCATTTGCAACGTCATCGTGTGTCTGGCTGACTGACGCGATGGCGGTCTCACCTGCCTCTTCGACAACCTTCTGGGCAATTCGACCGGGGCCTTCTTCGACTAGCCGAACGGTGTACGAACCCTCAGTTTTTTCAGATACACGTTGGTTGATTACGTCGAGCAGTTCTTGCAAAACCCCAGGGCCAAGCTTTTCAGCCGAACCGTCGGCTTCAAGCAATGCAGTATCGAGCACTCCTGAGTCGAAGCACGACTCAGCACCGGTGTGACATGCCGGTCCCACTGGATTGACCTTGACTACGATCGCATCGCCGTCACAGTCTTGTTCGACTTCGGTGACCTTGAGAAAATTTCCTGAGGTTGTGCCTTTGTGCCAGAGCTCTTGCCGACTGCGTGAATAGAACCACGCATCTGGACCTTCGAGTGTTCGCTTCAGTGCTTCTTCGTTCATGTACGCGTGCATTAAAACTCTTCCGGAGTCAGCATCTTGAACGATTGCAGCTAGCAATCCGCGATCATCGAACTGGATCATTTCGAACTTCCTCGTACCGTTGAGAGTATTTTTAGTAGCTGTGATAGGTTTCTAAAACGCTGCTGAAGTTGATTGATAGTACGGCACAGAAACCTGCCGTGAACTACCCACCGATATGTTCAAGTATCCCAGACAGCTCACGTAAATCGGTAATTTCGATATCAGGAGCTGGCTCACGATCAACCTCTTCGCCGTTTCGGTTGATCCATACCGTAGTAGCACCTGAACGATAGCCACCTAGTACATCGTCGAATAACTTGTCGCCAACGTACCAAATCTTGCTTGCTTCGGTCTCTAGCCCTTCGTAGAGATGTTTGAATGCTGCTAGGGCGGGTTTGTATACCTGTGCAGACTGCGAGCTGGCTATGAAGTCGAACTCTAGACCCTCGCTTGCAAGCAGCGGGAGGAGTCCTTCGTCATCAGCATTCGAAAATACTCCGAGTTTTACCCGCCCCTTCAGTAGCTTTAGCGCTTCTACCGTTTCGGGAAACACTGGCCTGTCCGTCATATGCAACGCCGCGCGGTCACCTGCGGCTTTTGCGTCAGCGTCTAAGTCGAGATCGTCAAACACCTGTTGAAAGCTCTCGGTCCACGCCTGTCGATACGACTTGAATGGTGGGCTGTTGTAAGGCCGCCCTAGATCGGTTCGAATCTTTCGGAAGTTCACTTCGTATTTGCGCCAGTGAGTCCAAAATTCTTCTGCATTTAACGGAAGATTCAAGGCTTCGATAATCTCACCGAAGCAAACTTTCCATGCATCGTGAGTGTTTGCAAATAGCGTGTCGTAGCAGTCGAACGCGATCGCTTTAGGCAATACAGGTTGACCGGATCTTAAAGTTACCGCCAACGACTAGACCTCTCGCATAGGAATGCCGCGCTCGGCAAGATACGACTTAACCTCGGAAACTCGTAGTTCACCGAAGTGGAATAAGGATGCGGCAAGCACGGCGTCAGACTTACCTTCAACAAGCGCATCGTAGAAATGATCAAGTTGACCAGCACCACCACTTGCGATCACAGGGACCGTTACAGAATCCGAAATAACCGACAGAAGCTCGTTATCGTAACCGGTCTTTTGACCATCGGCGTCCATGCTGGTTACCAAAAGTTCGCCAGCACCTAGCTCGGTAGCGAGCTTTGCCCACTTCACAGCATCAAGAGCTGTAGGACGGCGACCACCGTGAGTGACTATACGAAACAGTGCTTCGGCAGGAACTTCGCCGTATTGTTCGAAGCTGGCTATGACAGGGTTGTCGACGCGCTTTACGTCCAGAGCGAGCACAACGCATTGTGCCCCGAACTCTTTTGCGCAATCTTCAATGAGTTGAGGATTCGCTACTGCAGCCGAATTGACTGCTACTTTGTCTGCACCGGCTTCAAGCATTTTACGCATATTGTCGACAGAGCGAATTCCACCACCAACTGTCAACGGAATGAAAACTTCCGAGGAGACCTTTTCGACAACGTCGACCATCGTATTCCGTGCGTCGGATGAAGCGGTTATATCGAGGAATACGAGTTCATCGGCACCCTCGGCGTTGTAGAACGCCGCGAGTTCAGCCGGATCGCCTGCGTCTCGAATGTCGACAAAGCTGACACCTTTGACCACGCGACCACCATCTACGTCCAGACATGGAATGACGCGACGCGTTAACATCAGGGAATCTCCGATCTACTTGCGGGCCACAATGATGTATCGGTGTGGGGTCAGTTGCCGCGACGTAAGAGTTGTGAAGCCAAGAGCTTCCACAATTTCACGCATCTCCTGCTGAGCTAAGCGTTTCGACGCTGGAGGGCCAACATTTGATTTGCCTGAAATTGGCAACCACTCAACGATAGAAATCCACCCAGATTTCTTTAGGAGTCGTGCTGCTTCTTTGATCAGTGCTTTTGGACGGCTGGTTTCGTTCAACACGTTGGAAAGGGCGACTCCATCGAGCGACGCGTCGTCGAGAGGAATCTTGTACTCCTCTGACAATACCGTTTCGATGTTGCCCAGTTTGGCGGCTTCACCTTGTATCTTAACGTACTTCAACATCTCTTCTTGCGTGTCGATTGCGTAGCAGGTGCCTGAGTACACATATTTCGCCAGTGGAATCGTCAGCCACCCAGGGCCTGAGCCAATGTCAGCGACCTTCTGGTCGTTGTGAATCGGTACCAACGCGATCATCGATTGAGGGTCGTAAGTTTCCTCAAGCGTTGGGTGCAGTAGAGCTTGAATTTTGTCTACTGAAGATTTCGTTGGCATTCGTTTCTCATCCGTTCACAGGACGGCTGTTGGCTATTTGCCAGCGGTCGTCATTTCATCAATAGTTTCGATAGCGCTCTTCAGGTCGATAGCGCCCGAGTAGATAGCCATGCCTGATATTGCCCCTTCTACGCCCAACTTCGCCAGTCCGACGAGGTCTTCGATAGAGGCAATTCCGCCAGCCACAATAATAGGATATCGCAGGTTGTCGTGAAGTTCGGCTACTGCATCGAAGTTTGGATGGGTCAATGTGCCATCTCGACTGGTATCCGTGTAGATAAACCGCCTAACGCCCAGATTGACCATCCGTTGGGCAAGCTCGACGGCAGTAACATCCGACTGCTCAAGCCAGCCACGGGTTTGCACCATGCCATCTTTCGCATCAACACCGACTATTACGTGTTCGGCTCCGACGTCCTTAATCATGGCTTGGACCTCGTCAGGTGCTTCGATAGCCGCAGTGCCGATGATGACTCTGTCGACTCCAATATCGATAAGGCGACGTGCCTCAGCGGAATCTCTTACACCACCACCAAGCTGAATTGGGATATCGATGGCTTCGATGATCGCCGCAACAGCTTCGGCATTCCCGCGAACGCCATCTCTGGCGCCATCAAGATCGACAATGTGGATACGGCGCGCTCCCTGGTCGACCCAGCGTTTGGCAACTGCCACAGGATCATCGTCGAACACCGTTTCGCGGTTATAGTCGCCTTGAGTCAATCGGACGCAATGTCCATTTCTCAGATCAATAGCTGGAAGAATATCCATGAGAGAAGTTGATTTTTGTTCGTCTTGCTAGTTACTTGGCTATGGTCGACGCTAGGTCGAGGAAATTTTTGTAAATCTGAAGTCCCATATCACCACTTTTTTCGGGGTGAAACTGGGTTCCCACTATGTTTCCACGGGCAACTGCGGCACAAATTTCGACACCGTAACTAGCCGTAGCGGCTACATCCGCCTGCTTGTCTGGAACGCATCGATAGGAGTGGACAAAGTAAAAGTGGGAGCCCTGTGGTATGCCTTTGAACATCGTATTACGATCTGCATCATCCCCGGTGAACTGCACGGCATTCCACCCCATGTGCGGCACTTTCATCGCTGATCCAAGTTCATCGATCATGCCATTCGGAATGATTTGGACATTGCCATCAACTAACCCGAGCCCAGGTAGTTTGCCTTCTTCAGAGCTGTTAAATAGCACCTGCAGGCCAACGCATACGCAAAGCAACGGTTTCCCTGACGCTGCGAATCTTTTAATCGGTTCGACCATGTTGAGCGTATTGAGAGCTGTCATTACCGCGTCGCTCGCCCCTACGCCTGGTAAAACAGCGGCATCGGCAGACTCTAACTCGGCAGGATCATCAGTCACGATAGGATCGGCTCCAACTTTGCGTAAGGCCTTTTCAACGCTGTGCACGTTTGCTGCCCGCGTGTTGAGCACGACAATGCGAGGTATTTCGGAGTTTTCAGTCATTCGGATGATCTATTTAGAACCTGGTGACAATCTTGCAATCGTTCGTTTTTCACGAACGCATCAATTGTAGATCGAAAATCATCAAACCACCCCTCACGAAAACTTTACGCGATGTTTTTGCGCGAAAGTCAATTTCACGCGATAATGGGTAACATAGCGTGAGTAGAATGTTGTACGACCACAGCAGGTGAAGATCGATGACGATGGCACCGGAACGTTCAGTTCCAATCAACACGATTGAGATTACTGAAAAAGCAGCTAGCAAAGTACGAAAGTTTGCCGCTGACAAAGGCATGGAGAAATTCGGCCTCAAAGTCGCGGTGAAAGGTGGCGGTTGTTCAGGGCTAACCTACACGCTGGATATTGTCGACGGACCTGAGGCAGACGACAAGCTGATCATTCATCATGGTGTCGAGGTATATGTGCCAAAGAAGGCATTCGTATTCCTCGCCGGTACTGTGCTCGACTTTTCCGATGGTCTGAATGGGAAAGGCTTCGAATTCTCGAACCCGAACGCTGCAAAGACGTGCGGCTGTGGTACTTCGTTCTCGGTTTAGGTTCTTTGATGCTGTTCCTTGTTCCGGTTAGGCATTAGATGGAACATTTACAAACTCATACCCCGGCTGCAGCCGATAAATCCCAGTTGGACGCGCTCGCTTACAGCTGCGGAGTCGTTCGTTGGGAAAATCCGACTATCATCATGCATTCGGGTTCCGACGCACTTGATCTTCTGCACCGATTGACGACCAAAGATCTGTTGAGTGTTTCAGCAGGACATGCGCGGCGAACCGTGCTTACTTCTGCCAAAGGTCGCGTTGTCGATGTATTTTTGGTCGCACATGTGTCAGAAAACCTGCTGCTTCTGATTTCTGATACCAATGAGTCCGAGCGAACAGTTGCGGCGATCGACTATTACACGATCATTGAAGACGCGGAGTTACTCGACCTTTCAGACTCTCGCGCACGTATTTCGTTAGTCGGCCCGACGGCTCATGCAGTTGTGGAAGCCGTGTTTGGTCTATTGCTTGACACCGATTCTGTGGCAGAGACGCCATTTGGTGCAAGTTCGATCACGATTGTGAGCGACAGTTCTCGCGGGGTCATCTGGATCGACGTGATCTGCGAAATCGCAATCGCTGAGTCGGTGCTAAAAGCGCTGGACTATAAGGATACAACTCCAGTCGATGAGTCCCACTTTGAGTTGTTTCGTATCGGTAATGAGATACCAGGCTCAAATCGTGAATACGGCGAGCATGCAAACCCAATCGAAGCTGGATTACTTCCACTGATCGATTTCGATAAGGGTTGTTACGTTGGGCAGGAAGTCATCGCACGGTTGGATGCTTATGACAAGGTTCAGCGAAATATTAAAGTGCTGAGATCGTCGGTTCCACTTAACGTAGGCGCAAAATTGGTCAGTGGGACAACGTCTGCAGGACTTGTAACGAGCGCATCAACACTTTCCACCGAGTCGGGAGATTTCTTGAGCCTAGGACTTGTTCGAAAAGCGTTTCTGCATCCTGACACAGAACTTGATGTAGAAAATGGTGCTACGGCCAAAATTCGCTAGGCCTTCTCGGTAATACAGCTCTTTATTGGTGACGGAGAGTCTCTCCACCGTCGACCATTATTACCTGCCCACGGATCATCTCAGCATCTGTGCCACACATCATTGCGACGACTTTAGAGACGTCGGCTGGTGTGATCACACGTCCTGCCGGTGTTGGTCGAGAAGCGATGTCTTTGACACCGATCTCGTCGGGGAACGCTTCGAGCGCATCCGTCATTACGAACCCTGCGGAGACCGTATTGACCGCGATGCCCTTGGGACCTAACTCAACCGCAAGGTAGCGAGTAACCGCTTCGATAGCGGCTTTCGATACTCCTACCGCGAAGTAGGCGGGGAGCACTCGGGTAGAACCAGGGCTAGAAAGATTGATAATGCGGCTGCCTTCAGGCATGAGCCGCGAAGCCGCCACAGAAAGCATCCACGGACCACGGGCGTTGATATCCATTGTCCAGTCCCAATGCTTTGCTGACAGTTCAACTGCAGGGCGCATAACGCCGGAAGCGGCGTTATTGACGAGAATGTCGAGTCGACCGAATTGCTCGTCAATTCTGCTAACTAGTGATTCGATCGCAGTTTCGTCTCCGATGTGGGCCTTGATACGAGTCGCTGAAATGCCTGCTTCCTCTAGTTCTCTGACTGCGGTCTGCGCTGCAGAATGATTCTTAAGGTAGTTGATGATTATGGTCGCACCGCGCTGTCCGAGCTCGAAGGCGATCGCTTTGCCGATTCCTCGAGACCCACCAGTGATGAGCGCGATTTTCCCCGTGAGATCGTTGCTAGCCCCAGCGGTTTTGCCATCGGATGTGTTGGAATCGCTCAAAATTGTGCGCTCGACGCTAAATAGCCATTCCGCCGTCGACGCGGATGATGTCGCCAGTGATGTACTGGGCTTCGTCGGTTGTTAGGAAAACGATCATAGGTGCTACTTCATCAGGCTCGCCGAAACGACCTTGTGGGATCCATGTGAGCACGGTGTCCCGTTGCTTGTTGGAGATGTCAGCCGATGTCGCCGTTGTAATGTAGCCAGGAGCTACCACGTTGGCGGTAATGCCACGAGTTGCAACTTCTTTGGCAATTGATTGGGTAAATCCGAATACTGCTGCTTTCGATGCTGAGTAGTTGGACTGTCCGATGTTACCTCGCATGCCAACTACTGAAGATATATTGACGATTCGACCCCAGCGGCCTTTGACCATTCCCGGTATTACTTTGTGGGTGCAGTAGTAGGTGCCGAACATGTTCACCTTCATGGTGTACTCGAACTGTTCGTCTTTCATCCGCATCAACAGTGAATCGTTGATCACTCCGGCATTGTTGATTAGGATTTCGATCGGGCCATGTGCTGCAACCGCTTGATCGATCATTGCAACAGCACTCTCTTTTTCGGCTACGTTTCCGCCAACTGCTATCGCAATTCCACCGGCAGAACGAATTTCTTCAACGACTGCTTCGGCATCTTCGGGGTGGGTGTTGTAGTTGACGGCGACACGGTGGCCGGCTCCGGCCAATCGCAGAGCAGTGGCTCGTCCTATACCACGAGATCCGCCCGTTACCAGCGCACTTCTTGGCGTATTGCCACTCAATTTATGACCCTCAATTTACGTCGTACGTTGCACCAAACAAAATGTCTGGGGCGGCTAATGACTAACTTCTTTTCTAATTCTGTCAAGCTCAGCCTGTTGGGCTTCGATCAATCCTGTTTCGACAACAAACTTTGCGGTTCCAATGGCATTTGCCACTGCGTTCACCCCAGAGGCTCCGTGACCAACAATTGCTAGGCCGTTTACTCCAAGGAGTGGACCTCCGCCAAATGCTTCAAGAATATTCATTCTTTCAAAAATCTCTTTTGAAAGTTTTTTGCTTTCTTCGGACTCACCAAGAGCTTCTTTAATGTGGCTGACGATAGCATCGCCAAGCCCTTCAGTTAGTTTAAGAATAACGTTACCAACGAAACCATCGCAGAGGACAACCTCGGCTCTGCCGTTAGGCAAATCGTTAGGCTCGATGTTGCCAATAAAATTAAGATCGGTTGAGTTGAGCAGTTCGGTCGTCTCTTTTACGAGAGTGTTACCTTTACCTTCTTCAGAACCGACACTCAAAAGAGCAATTCTTGGGTTTTCATTTTTATAAATCAGCTTCGACATTATGTTGCCGAGTGCTGCGAAATCTACGAGTAGGCCGGGTCGCGTATCGACGTTGGTTCCAAGGTCGATGATGACAGTATTGGGAGCGTACCCAACGACAGGACCACCTAAAGCCCCGCGATCGATGCCATTGAGGGTACCGTAGACAACTGTGGCAGCAGCGATTGAAGCTCCGGTCGAGCCCATGCTAACGAATCCGACAGCCTTCCCCATTTTTACTACGCCTGCGGCAACAAATATCGATGCATTTGGCTTTGATCGGAACGCACGCGCAGGGCTTTCGCTTTCATCGACAACTCCATCGGATGGAATGACTTTGACAAGCTGTTTAGCCGGAGTGTCATATTTATCCAGTTCAGCCTGAATAGCCGATGGATCGCCAACTAGGGCGACCGCAACGCCACTTATGCCGATAGCTTTTAAAGCGGCAGGAACAGTTACCGATGGGCCGTGATCGCCACCCATGGCATCGAGCGCTATTGATATTATGCCTTCGGGAATACCCGTCATTTTCTGATCCGTATTTCTGATCCGCAACCATTGCCTTGTTTGCGGTATTTCATTTTATTCCAATGGCACTGTTGCTCGCCCGGCAACTGCGTCCGTACCATCGGGCTTTTTGCACCCAATTGTGCAAGTAGCGACCAATCGACCGTTTTCATCATCGATAGAGGTGATTTTGCCGTAGGTTTCCACGGTTTCGCCAGGGAACACCGGCGCGCTAAATCGAACCTTCAACTTGCCACCGTCATGCCATGTAAATGGAAATTCCGCCGCCAGCATTTCAGTCACAAGGGCTAGACTTAGCATACCGTGAGCGATGCGAGTACCGAACTGTGTTGTCGAAGCGTACGCCTCGTCCAAATGAATCGGGTTGTGATCGCCAGATGCTATTGCGTACGCGTCAACGCGATCTTGCGTTATCTTACGTACGAATCCTGCAAGCGTATCGCCGACAGTTCGCTGAGAGTTACTGTTGGGCAACAGAAACCTCCTCGCTCACAATGATCGTCGTAGATGACGTTGCTATTTCTGTCCCCGTCGAATCTTTGTAGCAAACCGAAACGGTGGCGAAGTGATTACCACGCCGAATTGAATTCGCTGTAAGTTTGCCCCTCGCGTCGACTTTCTCACCGATCTTTATTGGTCTTAACCAACTAATTTCTTGGCCTGCGTGAACCGTTTGCAGGCCACCCGAAAAAAGTCCAAGTTCTTCGATCAATTCTGCGAGAGCGGCAGCAACTACCATGATTGGCGCCAAGGACTCACCATAATCTGGCGATTCGTCGCCACCGACAGCTGATGCGTAAGCGTTCGCACGATCAGCCGAGATAGTCACGTCATATGGACCGAATACGTGTCCGACCATCGCCGTCGAAATCAGGGGAACTGCCAATAAAATCCTCAAATTGTTCTGACTGCCTAGACGCAATAGAACTTGAACGTAGATAAGTATTGTAGTTTTGCCCCGTACGACGGGCAAAGTTACAGACGGATGAGCGAGTCAGACTCCGGACGTCGAACCGCCTCCACGTTGCATAGAAATTGCTTCATCAACAAGTTCGGCAGCAAGCTCGAAGGCTGTTGGGTTTCGAAAATCGAGTTGTGACAGTGCGAACACTCGGTACAGAAGGCCAGTTGAGACGAGTCCGTTGTTGCTTTCACCGAGAGCAGGAAGCTTAATGGCCATAGCTTCTGACATGGCGACTGCAGCGTTCATCCCACTTCGATTTAGGTACACCCGTGTCAGCACTCGTCCCTTATGAGTAATGCTTACTCCGCTTTTATCTTGATTGAGTTCGACCTTGAGATGGGAGCGCGGCTTTTCAACGAGCTCGTAGCCGTACTGTAGGGCTTTTTTTCTTGAAACAGTCAACTCGGGTATCCATTCGCACACCAAATTTGCACATTCCATGCGAAATGAACGCATTGGATTTAGTTTCATCCAAGTATAATCTCGACCCGATTCCATATGAACTCATCGTTTTTAAAGGGCAACAGCTAGTGAACTTAGAGGGTCAGGTTGCGGTGGTAACTGGCGGTGCAACAGGCATCGGGCGCGCAATCGCGTTGAAACTGGCCGATAAAGGCGCCGCTGTCATGATTGCTGACATCAACGAAGAATCCGCGGAGCAAACCGCAGCCGAAGTCAAAGAGATCTCGGGGGAATCTGCATTATTTGTTACCGACGTCACCGATCTCGAAGCTTGTGATGGCCTTGCGGACGCCACTATGGCTCACTTAGGTCCTGTTGATATCCTAGTGAACAATGCTGGTATCGCCGGTTCGAGCGGGTGGGAATCACGTTCTCACTCGACTGAGGAAGACTGGAAGCAGACGTATCAGGTAAATGTGATAGGTATGTCGAACGTCACGGCGGCTATTCGATCGCAGATGACCGAACGCCGATCGGGTCGAATCGTAAATCTTGCATCAATCGCAGGTCGAGAAGGAAGACCATCTCTTCCGCATTACTCAGCGTCGAAGGCTGCTGTAATTAGTTTGACGCAATCAACGGCTCTCGAATTGGCCCGTTACAACATCACAGTCAATGCAATTTGTCCAGGTCTACTGTGGACTCCGATGTGGGAGCAGGTAGGCAGCAGGTATGCTCACGAAAACCCGGCTTACGAAGGTATGAGTCCTCGCCAAGTGTTCGACACGATGATAGCGGATCGGATTCCGATGCGGAAAGAACAGACCCCTGAGGATGTCGCTGATACTGTTGCGTTCTTTGTATCCGACGATGCGAAGAATATTACTGGGCAGGCTCTAAATGTGGATGGCGGATTTTTCATGCGCTAGGCGAGAAGCTGATTACTTATGGATTTTGAAGGCAGAACATCGATAGTGACAGGCGGTGCTAGAGGCATCGGTCGGGGGATTGCGCTCGAACTCGCTCATCGCGGATCTAACGTGGTTATCGCGGATATGGATGAAGAGTCAGCTCGTGTGGTAGTTGCTGAAATCAAGGCTGGCGGAACACAGTCGTACTACTGCGAGACAGATGTGACACAGCAATGGTCAACAGATGCCATGGTCGAGGTTGCTCTCGAAGAATTTGGCCAACTGGATGTACTGGTTAATAACGCTGGAGTCGGTGGGGCGGCCGGGTTTAAAACTCGCGAGATACCTGATGTTGATGATTGGCAGGCTACATTTGACGTGAACGTGTACGGGATCGTCAACGGCACGCAATCGGTTGAGAATTACATGGTTGACCGCGGCTACGGCAAAGTCGTGAATATTGCATCGATAGCTGGGAGAAGCGGTCGGTCAGCATTTCCGTCGTATGCGGCATCAAAGGCAGCGGCAATCAACGTCTCCCAAGCGTGGGCGTTCAAACTGGCTCCGCACGGTATTAACGTCAATGCGGTCTGCCCTGGATTAATATGGACTCCGCTGTGGCAAAATATCGCTGAATGGCGTCAAGCAACAAACGATCAAAATACTGGTCTCACTCCGCGTCAGATTTTCCAACGGACGGTTTCAGAATTGGTGCCGTTGGGCCGCGAGCAGACTCCTGAAGACGTTGGCAAAGCGGTGGCATTCCTTGCCTCGGATCGAGCGCGATCAATCACCGGACAAGCGCTAAACGTCGATGGCGGGATACAAATGAACTGAGGCTGCGGTACAGCGTTGCCATCCTGAACTCGACTCTGCAGTACTGGCATTCGGATATGACCGGTGGTTCCTGTTCGACAGTGTCCACTCCAGACTTTCAACCCCGAATGATGACGTAACGAGCGGCAAAGCTGACGAAGTGAGTACGGACAGTGTTATCCCTCGGTTGCAATCCCTAGAGCTGCATCGGTCATATCGGTGAGGATGTCGTCCAGCGTACGGCTCGTATTTGGTCCAACGACCTTTTTCACGATCTCGCCTTCTGGGGTGATGAAGAATTTTTCAGGAATTCCACTGACACCGAAATTGACTGAAATCTGACCGGAAGGATCTATGCCGTTCACGTAGTGAATTCTATTTCTTTCGATGAAATCTTCGACCGGACCCTTGGTGTCCCAGATAGCAATACCTATGAATTCGACGCCACGATCCCGCCACTTGTCGTAGGTTTCAGCGAGAATTGGACCTTCCGATCGACAGGGTGCGCACCACGATGACCAGAAGTCGATCATAACCACTTTACCTCGATAATCGGCAATCGTTATTAGGTCTCCATCGAGAGTCGTCAACTCGAAATCAGCAAACGGCTCGACGGAAAGAGCTGCGTCACCGAATTTGTCGTTGATGCCGGGCCGACCGGCTTCACCGTCGTTCTGAATCACACCCCAAGCGAAGAGCGACAGTACTAACAAGACTGGCACGCCGACTCCGATTAGTACCGAGCGTCTTTGCCCCAAAGCTACTTATCCGATTCTTCTGGCTTACGGTTTTCTGAAGCTGATGATTCAGATGGTTCGGCATCATCGCCTTCAGAATCAGCTTGTCTGTCAAATTCACCTACGAGGTCTGAATTCAGCGCAGTCGAGTGTTCACCTAATTCCAGTGCTAGACGCTTTAATTTGTCTCGTCGTTCGTTGTATTCGTCTTCATCGATGTTATTCGCTTCAAACTCTTCATCAAGAGCAGCTATCTCGGCGATGATGTCGGTGCTGCTCGCCATTTCATCATCGTCATCGCTAGTCATATTCAAATTCTTTCGAGATGAATACATGGCGTATCCGAGAATCGCCAACAGAGCAATACCGACAATCCAGATGATTACGATGACATAGGTTCGGCCTTTGAAGAAATCAGAAACTTGTTGCATGACTGTCGGTTGTGGTAAACCGGAGAATGTCGTAACAAGTTGGGAACCGGCGGAGTAGTTCTCGCCTTGAAACTGGTTGAATACGCTATCTGCGACAACAACGGATTCCGGTGCGCCGAAGCCTTCCGCACTAATCGATCCTCCTCCCTCAGGAAGCAGCATTCGTACTTGTTCAGCTCCGTATGGCAGCTTCAATGTGAAGTCAAATTCATCACCTTCATAGGAAAGGATGTAACTGATCAGAATTGCGAATTCACCCGGTGGAATCGGATTCGTTAAGGCGAATCCGGTATCGATTTCGAGGATATTTCCCGTTGGTAATTCTGATTCGATCGAAAGATCTGTGAAACCTTCTGGAAGGTTGAATCGAAGAAGATCGAGCCCGGTCAGATTTGGGTCGGTCAGATCCGGAATCCAGACTTCGTCACCAGTGTTGTTCACGTTGATGACGGTGAGAACACCCACCTGTCGGCTTCGCGCATCGATGGTCGGGACCATCAGAACATAGGAATTTAGGGTTATGTCATCCAGTGCTGTCGTTTCGTCGTAAATGCTGATTCTGACGTTCTGCCAGTTCTCAACTTGGGACATGTCGATCGAAGGCGTATAAGACGTACCGTTCACCACGACTCTGTATCCCAGGCCAGGGCCAGAAACAAGATTCCCGAAGCGGAATATGCCGTCTTTGTCGACAATTGTTTTTTCTTGTTCGATGATCTGGTTACTTGTGAGGTCGATCGACATCAAAAGCACTTCGAGATCATCAGGGAGGACGCCTCCCTCAGTGCCATTGGTCACCCTGCCCAAAATGTTGTCAGGTTGCGACTGTGCGCTGGCAAAGGGAAGCTCAACTGACTGACCAAGAGAAGCCAGTACCATTGCGCTTATGACTGCGAACAGGAGTAGGCGTGCTGATGCTGTTCGCAGTTGAATGTTCATGAGATTTGAAAAATTGAGATTCATCACAGTGTGTCTCCGCCCTCGGGTGAGTGGACGGTCAGCTTTCGTTGTCGGGATATTTCGTTTTCAAGTTCTTCGTCACGTACCGAGTCGGGTTTTGTTCCGACTGACTCTTGCTTTAGTGTTTCCGCAGCCGCGATTCTTAATTGACCACGCTGCATCTGATAATCGGCTTCAGTAAGGTCACCTGACGTAAAGTCGGATTCTATATCGCTTATTTTGCGATATATGCGCAATCGCTCCGCTCGAAGTCTTTCGCGAGTTACAAAGCTTTCTGAAACCATACGATATCGTTTTGACCTAAAAAACGGATATGCAATCACTGTGATCGACACTATCGCTAGAAATGTGCCCAAGATCATCGGCATTAGTTTTTACCCTCAGAAACAGCCCGTACGGTTTTACGGGTTGGCCGTCTTTCGACTGCGGCCTGAGGCCATAGAGCAACCATAGTGCCTATTATGAAAAATGGCCCTGATGCCCACAACCACCAAGCAAGTGGGTTGATACTTACAGCGACTGAAACCCTGCCGTCGGCTAAGAAGTCTCGGGGGATAACGTAAAGGTCTTCAACTAATGTAGTTCTGATGCCTGAACGTACTGACGCCATGTTGAAATCGACATAGAACCCGTGCCACGGCCGGATGTGATCGATCAGCTTATCGTTCGGCCTGAGACTGCTGTCCTTTAGTGTGAATCCTGACGCTCCCTGATCCAGAGCTAAGTCGATCTCTTCTGAGTAGTCATCGGGGTCAATTTGGTAAACCGACATCTCTGCCCACTGCGCAATCCGGTCAGGACGGCTCGAATCACCAGTATCGATATATTCGATGCGGTAATTGTCGAGCACGAGACTCTCGCCGAGAGCGAGAGCTCCGTCGGTGCGCTGCTGGTAGAAGTTCGTACCGATGATCCCGAGTCCGAGCATAAGTATTGATATGTGAACGATGTAACCGCCGTGGCGAGGTCGGTTGCCGTTGACGAGTCGCCACCATGCTAGAGCCCAGTTGTCGCCAGAGCGATGACGCGCGGTTGTGCCTCGCCACCACTCCTCAGCTATTGAAGCTGCGACGAACGCCACTATCCCAAACGAAAATATTGCCACTGGTCGCTGTATACCCATAATAAGGAGCGTAACAATAGTCACCACTCCGACGACTCCAGGCCAGATGAGCCACTGTTTCAGCGAGCGTGCCGATGCCTTGCGCCACGGAAGCAAAGGGCCAATCCCCATCATGACGACGATGCCCAGTAGCACAGGGCCGTTTGTGCGATCGAAGTATGGTGCGGAAACGCTTACAGATACGTCTCTGGCGAAATCTGAAAGCACAGGGAATAACACTCCCCACAGTGTCACTGCCATAACAGCGAGGAATAGGAAATTGTTGATGAGGAATGAAGCCTCACGCGACATGAAGGACTCCATCGCTCGGTCTGACTTAAGTTGCGGCATTCGCCATAGGAAAAGAGCAAACGCAAAGACAAGGCTCGCAAGCATAAACGAAAGGAAAATTATGCCCAGCGTAGAAGCCGCAAATGAATGGACACTTACGACAGGACCGCCTCGGTTGATAAACATTCCGAGTTGAGCAAGCACGAAACCGATGCTGAGTAGGGCAACGTTCCACATCCGGAACATCCCACGGCGTTTCTGCACCATGATTGAGTGGATGAACGCGGTCATCACCAGCCAGGGCATAAGAGCCACATTTTCAATCGGGTCCCATGCCCAGTAGCCACCCCACCCAAGAATGGTGTACGCCCACCATGCCCCCAAAAGCATTCCAGTACCAAGAACTCCCCAACCGATGATCGCCGAAACACGTGCGACGTCGACCCAATCATCACCGTAGTTTCCGGCGATTAAAGCACCAGAAACGAATGCGAACGGAATAGTTATAGCTATGAGCCCACCCATAAGCAGAGGGGGATGGCTGAACATTCCCGGGTGAGTAAGCAGAGGGTTTATGCCACGCCCATCGACGGGAATTGTGTCTAGCAGCTCAAACGGACTCGCAACGAAAGCCAGCACGCCGAAGTAGAACAATTGGACGATAGCGAGAATGGCGATGGTCCACGGCATGCTGCGAGCGAGTCGTTTTGGAGCGAACCAGACTGCTATCGCCGAGATGATCGACAATGTGAGCAAAATATATAGAAGTGATCCTTCATTACCGGCGTAAAACGCCACCCAGACGAATGCTCGATCCATGTGCGTGTTTGAGTGATTTACCACGTACGCGATAGAAAAATCATTCTGCACGAACGCGTTGATCAGTGCACCAGCGGCAATCATGACCGCGAGTGTGGTCATGTACAGTGCGCGTCGAGCACTGACGACAAGTTCCGCCATTTGGAGCTTTTCGCCGACTATTGCACCGATCGCCGAATAAGCACTAAGTGCAAGACCGAGCAGTAGAGCCATTACTCCGAGATCAGCCATTAGGATTTCACCGCTTCGGATTCGCCTGTTCCGGTCGTTTGATCTACACCATCGTTAGGGTTCAACTTAGAAGAAATAACGAGATCACGATCTACTTGTGCCAGATAGTCAGCAAGATCATTTTGCAGAAACTGCCTTTGATCGTTAAGCGATTGGGCTTGTTGTCCTGCCTTGCGCATGTTTTTAATGGTTATTAGTGCGATTCCGATGCCACCTAGAACGATTATTACTGGCATGATCCATGCCAAAAGGTTGAAACCGCTGCGGCTGGGTGCGGCGAGAATCTCTTGGCCATACCGAATTACGAAATAGTCCTTAACCTCGGCATTGGTGGAACCGCCGTCCAGTAAATCCCGAACTTTTAGTCGCATGTCTTGGGCTATCTGAGCATTTGATCCGTCAATGGTTTGCCCATCACAGACCGGACACATTAGTTCGCCTGCCAATTGGTGTGCTCGCTGCTCAAGGGTTACGTCTTCTTCTCGAATGCAACCTGTAGTGACGAAAAATAGGACGAATAACAGGACAGCGATAGCTGAAGCACCCACATTCGAGGGAAGCACACGCGGTCCGATCATTACGAACGAAAACCGGGATGCCATTACAGTACTTTCCCCGTGCAGGGATCCCCGGTTGCGTTGGGGGCTAAAGATCGGTGCGGTGACGTGCCGTACTTTCACCAACATACGGCGACTTACTGGCTGAGACCAGTCTTATCATCGAAGACGTAGTTTACGATGTCCCTTATGTCTTCTTCTGAGAGAAGCTTGCCAAAAGCAGGCATTACTTGACCCCCAGCAGTGGCAAACGCGACCATCATGTCGCGATTGGTTAGACGCGTTGCTGCTGATTCAACCAAGTTAGGCGGAGCCAGATATGGTGTGCCTTCGGTAGTTGCATAGAAGCTTGCAGCTGAGGTGAGGTGTCTTACAGCTTTACCGTCACCAAGTCCTGAGACTCCATGACAGATAGAGCAGTTGACTCGGAAGAGATTGCTTGCGACCGCTGGGTCATAAGCGCGCTCTCGCTTGTCTGGAACATTAAGAACCTGATTAGCGTCACCAGCAGTGTGGAAAACCACTGAGTTTGCCAGAGGGGCAAGACGCGGTGGCTCCTGCATGCGGAACGCCTGAGAGTAGTGCATTTCCGAGAACGTCTCCACCGGATAGGTGTTTGATTCTTGAACAGCACAAGCCGAAGTCGCTAGGGTTCCGAGCAGTAATAGCCCGACAACCAAAACTAGCCGACGTGTAAGCATTGATTTGATATTCGTTGGGAACGCAATCATTTCGCGTGCTTTATCTCTAGAGCGCCTGCCTTGTTGAGCACGCTCTCTGCATCGGCGACTTTTGAATCATCGTCGAATGTAACAACTACGCCAATCCATCCTTCGGTAATTCGAGTGTCGTAAATCCCTGGCTTCATGTTCGGGAGTCTAGACTCGAAAACGATTCCGATTACAGTAGCGATCACACCCGCAAGCATCGTCATTTCGTACATGATGATCAACATGGCAAAGATCGAGAGGATCGGCTTGCCACCGGTCACCATCGGATATGCGAGTTGAGTCACTGACGTCAGGAATATCGACAACGTGAAACCAATAATTGCTCCAAATGCGGGGAAGCGAAACAGGCGGTGCTGTGGAACATATTCCCCAAACGCACCTTCTGGGTATGGAGTACCCGTTAGCACATCGAATGTGCCTAGCTCGAAACCGGCTTCTTTCAGCCCGTCCATCGCATCTGCGGCGGATTCGGGCTGTTGAAACAGTCCAAGAATACTTTGTGTGCTCATTCAGATGACCCTCTAGTCAGCTTCCCTAATGATTGCCGGAACCTTCGCCCGACCAATCATTACATCAGTGGTAAATACTTGGCTCTCCTTCTGCTCGAACAACGGTACGAGCGGGAAGAACTTTGAGAACAACAGCATCAGGAACGTTACCCATGCAAACGACCAAATGAAGATTGTCCATTCGACAGCGCTTGGGCGGTATGCCTCCCATGTGTATACGAACGGAGTCCTACGTGCCAAACCAGGTACGATGATCAGGAATCGTTCAAGCCACATACCAATGTTCACCAGAATTGATGTCCAGAACATCAAAGCGATGTTCGTTCGAACTCTCTTGAACAACCACATGGGCACAGGAATTGCATATGCAGTCAGGAAGAACAAGATGAACAGTCCGTTCCAAGGCCACTGGAACATCTGCATCTCTCGCAGCGCTATTTCTGGAGCATCCTGTCCGTAAAGGGCGAAAATAAGTTCCAAAAACGTAAAGCCGAGCCAACCTGTTGATACAACAATAAGAAGTCGTGCGAGTGCATCAAAGTGCTCCGGTCGAATGAAGTCATCCCACTTCCACAGCCATCGCATCAGAGCCATCATAGTCACTACCGCTGACACTCCGGAGTGCACAGCACCGATAACGAAGTAAGGCGCAAAAATAGTTGAGTGCCAACCTTCAACAGCCGAAGCTACAGCGAAGTCCCACGAAACGATTGAGTGAACCGATACGAAAATTGGCAGCATCAACGCGGAAAGAAGGATTCCACCAACCGTTTGCATCTTCCACTGTCGAGGGTTACCTCTCCAGCCCAATGCGAGCACGGTGTACATAGCGTTCTTCCACCCGGTAGTTCGGTCACGAAGGTTTCCGAGATCAGGTAGCAATGCGATGTATAGGAATAGGGTTGAACCTGTCAGGTATGTGCTAATTGCGACCGGGTCCATGATGAGTGGCGACCTGATATTCGGATAAATACCACGAGCAAGGTCGTACGGCATGATCCAGTAAGCAATTCGCCATGGACGTCCAGCGTGAATTAACGGGAATACAAGAGCTGTCAGGAGCGAGAACACCGTAAGCAATTCAGCAGCTCTCGTAACCGGCCGACGCCATTCAGCCTGAGTAAGACGAAGAATGGCGGAAATCATAATTCCAGCGTGAGATATACCAACCCAGAAAACGAAGGTCGTGATGAACAAGCCCCAGTAAACCGGACGTGCTAGTCCTGTCATACCTAGACCCTTGTTGATCATCACCGCGATAACGATCAAACCGAGCACAACCACAATCCCCAAAATGGTGACAGTAGGAGCCCACCACTTGGGCGTGTCTAGCTGACCGTTTAGGAGCTTTCGGTTTGTGTAGACCTGATCTAGTTCTCGTCGCTGTTGCATCTGTTAGTCAGTTACCTGTACTTGTACGTCAAATCTTTGCAGATTTAGGCAGAATCGCTGCTGAAATTAGTCTGGTTTCGCGACCAGCGTAGCGTGGCCTCGAATGTATTTGATTGGTTTCGAAAGAAGGTTGAATTCCTGAACTTGCCATACCGACAGAACCGGGATTACACGCGTCATCAGCATTACGATCAAAGCGACGAGAGAAATCCCTCCAACCATGATCAATACGTCAAAGATACTAGGCCAGTATGCATCAGGAATGACCTTAAGCCACTTCTCGTGAATCTGGTCTGGTGGAACTGACCACGCAGGAACAAATGTACGAATACGATCCAAGAGTAGCCCGATGAGAATGATGAATGACCCAACGACCATTGCACCGGTTCCACGGCGAACTTTGTTCCATATAAGGATCCACCATGGAACGAACCAGATCAGTAACATCGCAGCTATGAATACTGGCATCATCGGCCCCTTGATTAGTAAGTCAAGGGTGGCGATGTCGTTTTCCGACCTGCCGTACCAGAACACGATGAATGATGAGTAGAAGAAGTAAATCCACAAGAGGGTCAGAGCAAACAACAGTCGACCTAGTGACCAAAATGCGTCCATGTGGACGTACTTCTCTAGCTTCATGTACTTGCGTGAGAAGTAGAGAGCAATTACCACACCAGCTACGCCAGCTTGAAAACCGGAGACTGTGTGATACATCGGGAAGATAGCATCACGCCATCCAGGAACCATGCTCTGACCGAAATCTGTCGAGATCAAGAAGTTCACAAATACGAGTATAAAAAAGTAAAAGGTTCCAAACATACCGATACGCATACGCAGTGTTCGCCATTGGGCGTCAGTACCAACCCATCCGCGAGCAAGACGCTTACCCAAACGTTGACGCCAACCAGTCGAGTGATCTCTCATAGAAGCGAAGTCAGGCAATGCAGCTGAGTAGAACAACATGATGCCGGTGACCAGAAGCAGTACTAACCCGAGAGTCGTCCAGAAGTGTGGTGAGTAATCCGGTGCCATGAACCAGACAGTTCGACGCCTAGCACCCTCAGTCACAAGTGGAGGCAGAATAGCGACCAATGGGATGAGCATTATCAGGGTCGCCACGCCAGCGAATGAGAACAGAGAAGCAATACGAGTAATCGGTCGTACCCAGTTTGCTTTTGCCATGACCGGAGCCATAGCGACCATTGGCGCACCACCGGCTAGTGATAGCAGGAATGAGACCATAGCGGCGACGTAGCCCCATTTGGTGCTGTCATCACCTTGATCTATGAATTTCACAATAAGTGCAACGATGCCGGCGATCGAAAGAATGCCTAGGATCCAAGCCCACGCCTTGAACCGACCAGTCGCACCGGTAGTGGTTGCGATAAGTTCTTGTGCGATCACATCAGCAGCCACCTGTGGTGGCGGTGCATGATGCTCAGACTCGTGTGCTACAGCTTCACTAGCCATGCGTTGCAGCTTCTCCTGCGCCGACCTTCTTGTCGGCATCGATCTTCGCTAAGTAGATAACGTTGGGGTCGGTTCCGAACTGGTCGAGAAGCGTGTAATGGCGCTTATCTCCCCTCATCTTCGACACCTTGCTATTCGGATCATTGAAGTTCCCGAAGTTTAACGCACTGGTCGGGCAAGCCGATGAACATGCAGTTTGAACTGCGCCATCCAAGATCTCGTGACCTTCGCTTCGAGCCTTGCGTGATTCATGGCGAATTCGGTGCACACAGAAGCTGCACTTCTCCATGATTCCACGGCTTCGAACTGTTACATCAGGGTTGAGGTGGTTGCGAAGAGACTCCGGCCACACTGGCTCCCAGTAGTTGAAAAATCGAACAATGTAAGGGCAACCGTTAGCGCAGTATCGAGTACCTACGCATCGGTTGTACACCTGAATGTTCATGCCTTCGGAATTGTGGTAAGTGGCATAAACCGGGCAAACAGGCTCACACGGGGCGTTCTCACAGTGCTGACACATGATCGGTATGAACCGCGCTTTTGCGTCGGGGAAGTCACCTTCCCAATATCGTTCAACACGAATCCAAGAAATCGAACGAGCTCGCTCGACGCGATCCTGAGTGTTGATAGGAATATTATTCTCTGCTTGGCAGGCAATTACACATGCGTTGCAACCGATGCACTTGTCGATATCGACAACCATGCCCCAGTTATGGGTTCCGAATTCTGCTGTTGTCATTGGGCTATTGCCTCTAGGCGCTGGTCCTGCATATTACTCATCGCTACCAGACTCCTTGCCTTCGCCGAGGAACTGTTTCTGATACAGGTGGTGGTTAGCTTCCTGAGCTTCTTCAGCAGTTTCACTAATACCAACAACCAGAACTGGTACACCTGGCTCAACAGGTCGAGCCACTACATTACCTTCGAACTTTGGAACCTTCACTCGGCGACCAGCACGTTGAACTCGTACCCGAGTTGCGGCCCATGCAAGAGCACCGGTCTCGGAATCTTTCTCATCAGCGAGAATAGAAAACACATTTGAACCTCTATCCTCAGCGTATCGACCACTCTTGTGATGACCTTGCCCCATAGGGATGCCGATCACTCCAGGGCGAACACCAGGGTGTGGGTATGCGAGGGCTTCGATCTCACCTGAGGTTGAACGAATCCGTAATACGTCGCCCTCATTGATTCCGAGTTCGTCAGCCTGAATACTGTTGATCTCCGCCCATGTCGACCATGAAACCGATGAAATAGGGTCGGGCGTTTGCTGCGCCCAAGGGGTGGCAGCAAGCCGACCATCGAACAATGAGTTTGAATGGAAAGGAACAAGGTGAAAATCATCGCCGGTTCCAAGTGAACCAGTGTCTGAGTAACTAGCGTTGCGCTCTTTAACGTTTACTTTGCCAACGTTGCTTGAACCGCTCGTACTGATGTCCCACCAACCGCCACGCTGTAATGTTCCGTTGATGAAGAGCGATGAGGATGAAGCAGAAACCGAACCACGACCGGTGTCATGTAAATCCGAAAGTGCGTCCTTGACGAGTCTTTCCATGCTCGATCCGTAAGAACCGTCTGACATGGACAACAATGTGTCACCAAATCCACGAGCATCGCTGATCAGTCCGGACTCGTCTCTTGTAATCGTTGGCCCTACAACTGGCTGCTGCGTTCCAACAACCTGATAGCCAGGACCTGGCTCTGGAATCTCGGTGCCCCATGCTTCTAGGAACGTCTGTTCCGGAAGTACGAGGTCAGCGAAGTCCATTGTGTCGTCGTGAATCGCACCGAAAGCAATAACATTCGGCACATGCTCGAGAGCTTCTCGTATTTTTACCGAGTTGGGCATTCCGTGAACTATGTCAGCACCACGGATGATGACCGTTTCGACGTTACCTGCTCGCCATTCTGCCAACTCCGCTTCCCATGCTTCAAACGAAGCACCAGTCGCTGATGCGGGAACGTCGTCGAAGGCCGAGCCTGGGTTTGATGTGACGCCGCCCTTCGCGTCTACTGCACCAACCAATACGTTTAGCGCGTAGATGGCTCCGAGGTTGAAGCTGCCATTAGTGTGCGCACCAGCCGAACCACCACCGAAGGCGACTGATGGGGTGTGCTCAGCAAAATGAGTGGCCGCTTTCTCTATACGGTCAGCTGAAATACCTGTTCGGCTTGCAACCTCGGCTAACTGATAACTGCTTACACCGCCGGGAACTGCTGCTTCGAATGCTGCAACGTTCTGGGGGCTAACCATGCCATTTTCAATGATTACTGACGCTATACCAAGAGCGAGATCGCCTTCTGTACCCGGAATCGGAGCCAGCCACAGATCGGCTGCTGCTGCCGTAATAGACATACGTGGTTCGGCGTGAATCAGATATCCACGATCCTGCTGTTCCCTGAACTCTCCGTATTTGACACCGAACTGTGTTGGCGATCCCCACGTTCCGAGCCAGTCGGCACCAAATGAAAGTACTGTTTGGGCGTTCGAGATATCAAATGTCGGGAGTTGGTCTTGACCGAGTACCGACTTTACTGCGCCATGGAGCACTCCCTGCTCTACGGGGTCGAAAGCCATGTGCTTGCCGTTGTACTGCGCAGCGAAATTGGTAGCAACGGCTCCGAGGTGGCCTCGAATGGGATTGGTTACGATTGTCAGCGCACCATCAGCCTTTGATAAGGCTTCCTTGAATCGTGTGCTTGCTTGATCCCAATTGGCAGCGACAAGATTTCCAGATTTTGAATAGCGAACCATTGGCTCGCTAATTCGGTCTGGGTGGTACAGAAGCTGAAGAACAGAATCGTATCGAGCACTTGCCTTGCCACGGTTTACCGGGTGGTCAGGGTTGCCTTCGATCTTCTTGGCGCGTCCCTGCATTACTCGAACAAGTACACCATCACCATTTGAGAAATCTCCCATTGAGGTGGCGTACCAAGCATCTTCACCTCGTACCAAATCTTCCGGCAGGTCAACAGGGCTCTGAACAATTAACTCGCGCTCAGGTAGCCCACAGGCTGCGAATATCACAGCCCCGGCAGCCGTTTTACCGGTAAGCGCTAGGAATTCTCGTCGATTTAGCTTCATCTGGTCAGTGCTGTTCCTGGTGTCGCAGTTTGATTATGAGCGACTGGGCGAAACCCATATAAATACGTTTCTAAAATTGATCCTAAAAGGCCTAGTAGTGACAAGCTGCACAATCTGTCGGCGCCCCGTTGTCACGGTGGCAATCAACACATTGTCCCATTTTGAGGGACTCGACCTGTTCGACCTGTTGCATTGCTGCGACGTTGCCGTGACAGGTCGAACAGACTCCTGATGGACCTTCAGTAACACCGTCAGTTGAATTCGTGACTACTGATGGGTTAGCTGTGAGATATCGAATGTGCGGCTCATGAACAAAACGCACGTGGTCAGGAAGACGGTGAACACGCTTCCAGTTGACTGGTGATGGTCCATCATCGCCAACAATGTCAGCGGTATCACGCAAAATTGCTAGCTCGACATTGTCTTCAGCACCGATCACCTGATGACAGGCTACGCAGAAGCCTACTGGAGGGACGCCTGCATTAGCCTGCGTAGTGACAGTCCGGTGGCAGAACGTGCAGTCAAGGCCAAGACCTTCCATCGTCTGACCATCTGCCGCAATCCGGTCAAGTTGCTTCAGTGAAGCGTGGACAGTGTGTGGGAAATTGATCGGTTGATCAAAAGTCTGTTCAAACCCGAGTACAGGAACCGGTTGTCCGATCCAGCCCGTTATGACGAACGCTGCGACTACACCTATAACTGCGACTACACCGAGGCCGCCAATGGCCAGCACCGGTACGAGCATCTTAGGTAAAGATGACGATTTGGATTTCGAGTTATCGTTTTCCGACGCCAAGCGTTCTTTCCAGTCCAAGCCAGCCGAAGCTAACTACTAACGTAGGGATGGAGGCAGTGTTTACTGCCACCACCGTGAATAAATGCGATGCAGGAAATCAGTGTTCTCAGATGCCATGAACAATGATGAGAAAATGCCAATCACGCAAATGATGCCAATGACATAAAGGGGCGCTCGGAATCGTGACCATTTTGCAGCGATAGTTTTAGTGTCGACTACAGATGGGATGATCGCATGTGCTGTGAGGAGTGAAGGTCCTGCGATTATCGCAAAACCTAAAGCAAGCCACAGGAACTTGAGTGCAGTGCCGACTTCAGCCCATTCAGCCGTCGTTAACGGTTTCGGATCCATACTCTACTTGCAGAGCTCCCGATTTAGTCAAAACAAGAAGGACCACAGGCAAACGTAAGCGAATAGCGCCTGCCCTTCAAAATAGGCGCAAGTGAAAACTATCACGAGTGATTTTCGAGTGTCAACAGTTCACCGAGCCAATTACGGGGACCTCAGAATTTACGGTCGGTGTGATTATGAAAAAACTAATTGATTAGAGCCGCCTAATAGCAGGTATGGTTCGCGAATTTGATCGCCAGAACCAAGTGCCCAAGGATACGTTGAAGACGATGGCCCAAGCCTGATTCCTTGGGCGCCACTGTAGGTCATCAATGCTTGACCAGAACCAGAACACCCCACTATGACAACGGTGGCATCGGAACGAGTACCGCCTGCTTCTGAGCGCCAACCGACGACGGTGTGCGGTTAGTCATTTTCGGGGATATTCGGATGGTGATCACCGAAAATGAACGTGGTTCACTTTGCGTTTCAAAAACTTGAACTGGGAAATTGCCGTAGTTGTCGTTTTCTTCGATATCGAGAATTACTTCCAGATCGCTTGGCCGGAATTCTTTAATAGTCAGAGCCAAAATAGATTCCTTGAAGGAACAAGCGACAACCAAGGAGAAAAGCCAGTTATTTCGAGTACTTGATCTGAGATCTGATATTTTTGGGGAGTGCTGTTATCGATTTCGTACATTTGGAAGACAGAAGCTGTTCGAGCAATGAACGGCTTTTAGGTTTCGGGATGTCACATCGTGATAGATCACAAGCGGTAGTCCATCGGACCCAATGGTTATCGAGGTGTGCTGACCAACGAGCGCCGAGGAGTCCACATCCACAGCTGTGGCGCTAGAACAGATGAGGTCATCGCAATGAGCAACCTCCAGTGAGCCATTAAACGAATCGTAGTAACTAACTATCGCCCGACCGTCGATCCCGATCGTTATCGAATTCCAATCACCAACTCCGCCGTTGGTTACAGCCGAAGAGGTAGTTGAAATTGAGCAAGATACATTCGAGCAGTGCGCAGTTTTCAGATCATTGCTTGTGGCATCGAAGTAACCGATCAACGCTCGTCCGTCGATTCCGATAACTATTGATGTTTTCTTTCCTACATCACCAGCGGAATCTATTGTTTCGATTGTCTTTGCTGAACAGGTGATAGTTGAACAATGTGCAACCTTCAGATCAGCATTGCTCACATCGTAGTAGCTGATGATTGGAAAACCATCTGCCCCGATGGCGATTGACGTGTACTGACCTACATCACCTGTTTCGTCAATTATCGTGAGGTTAGCTGAAGTACAGGCAGTGTTGTTGCAGTGAGCCACTTTCAAATTGTCATTGGTATCGTCGTAGTAGCTGGCAATGCCGAGGCCGTCTGTGCCGATTACCAGTGCCGAATAGGCTCCAACGTTGCCTGTGGTTTCTATTGTTGTTTTTGTGCTTGTCGCACACGCAACGGTTTGGCAATGCGCAATTTTAAAATTAGAACTAACCGAATTTCGATAGGAAATCAGCGGTAGTCCGTCAGTGCCTATGATTACTGAGGCGTGGAGGTCGCCAATACCGGTGAATTCCACTACCGAGGGAGTGGATGCTGTACATGCGACGTTGTCGCATTGAGCGAGATAGAGTGATTCGTTAGATTCGTACGCGATTATCGGCAGACCATCATCGCCAATAGTTACGGAATTCCACAGTCCGGCATCTCCGGGGCCTGTAGCGAGTGTTGTAACCAGATGCTTGCCTCGTTGGAACGGAACTGAATCATTGGCCAATAGTGTGGTGCAAACAAGATTTCCGGTCGCGTCTACTCCCACCGCTACGAGTCCTGCACCGCAAGATTGACTCGAAATGGCGTAGTCACCCACGGAAGGTCCGGCATCACCGCACACCCAAGTTGAACCGTTAAAGATGGCTATCTCTGTCGATCCACAACTCATACTGCCTAGCGTCGTGTTGAGTTCGGCTGGTCGATTCAAAATATCGTTCCAATTCACAGCGGCAGCACCATCATCGCCATCATCCAACCCCGCTGGCCGGTTCTGGATATTGACCCATTCAACCGATGATGCCGTCCCTCCTGAACTCAGATCCCCTGGAACACCAGTCAGTGAAGACCACGCTACATCTGCCGTGCCGGAAGCTAATTCGGCTGCAGTGTAGTAGTCGGCATCGTGGTTATGATCGCTTCTCGCAACGGTGTTCTCTTCGCCCGTACTCGCGAAATCAACCGAAGCAACGTCCTCTTCGATCGAACCTGAAGTCGTTAGGCCTGAGCCAATCGCGAGAATACCTGATTTACCGTCGTTGCCCCTCTGCCCGATTGTCCCTTGTGGACCTTCAGGGCCTGCAACTCCCGGGAATCCTTGGAGTCCCGTTGAACCTGCTGGACCTGTTACTCCTGGTTTGCCTTGAGGACCTAATTGTCCTTGAGGACCGATCTTATCCTGACCTCCGCCACAGGCGATGACGGTTACTAATGTCAACGACATGGCAAGAATCAAGATAACGCGGTTCGGGATTTGAAGAACTCGACGATTCATGTATTTCCACGCTTGATATTTGGTTGGCAACACAACTGAGCGTATACGGCGTACAGGCGCGAACGCTCGGTCGGATTGTACTGTCGCCCAGAAAACTCTTTCAGTTCATTCCCTATACATGGATTGAGGGTAAGGGCATTGAATTGTGGGAAATTTCGCTGAAACAAAGATGTCCCGTTCCGCCCAGCGGTAGTAGGGCCGCTCGCTGTAACCTTCGTTGTCAGATCTCATGATCGTTTATTAAGGACACGTTCGAGAATGGCAACAATCACTGGCAACCGAATTACGTTGAGCCCGCGAGAAATGCCATCTCGTTGGTATAACGTTGAAGCTGATCTGCCGTTCCGAGTTCCGCCGATGATGTCTCCATCGGGCTTTCCTATCACTGCCCAAGAACTCGCACCGTTATTCCCACGCCAGATCATTGAGCAAGAACTCAATGCGAAAAGTCGTACGTTCAACATCCCGAAGGAAGTAAAACAGGCCTATCTGCAGTGGCGACCTACTCCGATGTTCCGAGCGGTCGCGCTAGAAAAGGAATTAGGAACCACCGCAAAGCTGTTCTACAAAGTCGAGGGTGGAAGCCCAAGCGGTTCGTATGAGTCGAATACTGCCATTCCGCAGGCGTTCTACACAAAGCAGGCCGGGGCTAAGGGAATAGTTAGCGGTGGAGCGGGTGGCGTTTGGATTAGCGCTCTCGGTCATGCGGCTTCATTGTTTGGACTAGAGTGCCGGATATATAGCGTACGAAAGCTTGGCTCAGACCGTGCGTGGGGCGATGCGTATGGGCGAGTCTGGGGAGTCGACGTGCAAGCAAGCCCATCAGAGAACACTCGGTCAGGCGCATTTCAACTGAAGAAATACGGCCCCGATTCGGGGTCAATAGCAACGGCATTGGCAGAGGCATATGAAGAGGCAACCCTGAACCCTGATGTAAAGTTTGCGATTCCTACCCTGATGGGCAATACTCTGATTCATCAGACAATTGTTGGACTCGAAGCCCAGCGACAACTTGCTGCGGTCAATGAAGCTCCCGATCACGTGATCGGCTCTATCGGCGCTGGCTCACATTTTGGTGGTTTAATTGCACCGTTTGTTCCCGCTCGTATTCAGGGTCGAAATACTCGATTTATAGCGGTTGAGGAATCTTCGTCTCCGAGCCTTACACGCGGTGTTTATACCGAAGAATCGGCAGATGCTGCGGGGTTAATGCCACAGGTTCCGATGTATACGCTTGGTCGGGAATACGCTCCGCCCGGTGTACTCGCTGGTGCTATGAGATACCACGGAGTGGCTCCGATCGTTTCATCGTTGTATCGCGAGAAATACGTAGAGGCTGTTGCACATGGTCAGATCGAGTCGTACAGCGCTGGACTGATGTTCACCCGATCTGAAGGAATCGTTCTCTCCCCGCATGCCATGTACACCGTCAAAGAGGTTATCGAACAGGCGTTGCGCTCGAAGGCGGCAGGAACCGATGACACAATCCTGTTCACCGTTACTCCAGCGGTCAGTACAGAAACTTCTCCGTATGACTCGCTTCTCGATGGTGTGATGCATGACGAGGAACTACAAGAGGAATCTCTGAAGAAGTCGCTTGGAAGATTTATCGGTCGGGGGTGACGACGAATGGCGTGGTTTGGCACAGCAATAAGCTTTGCAATAGAAGCCGTCACGGTGATCGCTGTTATCGCGGTGATCATCCGCCGTCGACGTAACGCTTCACATGATTCAAAGGTGGGCATTGTAACAAATTGTTCCACGAGTCGTTGTCCGATTACTGTCCGCTGAAATAGAAATCTGGGTCGCTGTATGGCAGTTGATATTTTCTCGACGTAAACCATCGGAGTTTTACCCGGCGAACAGATCGATTCTTGGCTATCTCGTGATTTTCACGATATTTACTGCCCCGATTGAGTTGCTTCTGGTCCATGTATTAATCCCTTCAGAAACTGTCGCATGGGTAGTGACGGCTCTCAGCATGTACGGGGTTGTTTGGATAATCGGTATGTACGCCTCAGTTCGAACGATGCCGCATTCGTTCGAAAGAGATGGGGTGGTTCTTCGCTATGGCATCTTCGGTGAAATAAGAGTGCCGAAGGATAAAATCACGTCAGTAACAGTAAAAACTGTCAAATCGGTAAAAGCTGGTGATGGGTTCCGCACAGAAAACAGAAATAGGTGATTCGGGAGAGATTGAAGGTTGGCTGATGTCAGCCGGGCAAACGGATGTGACAATTAACCTACGTACATCCATTCGACCTCGAGGACTTCTCAAACTGGGCGCGCCAATTCGTATCATCAACGTCACAGTAGAGAACCCAGAGGGATTTGAACGTGCCGTTCGGGACAGGCTCATGTCTTAGGAATCTACCGGAAGCGGCGTAATCAATTGCGCGTACAGGGTTTCACGATGCTAAAGTTCCACTGTCGTTTTGCAGGTTGAGTATTAATCGAACGACTGCGACCTACGTCTTGAACTGATATTTGCGCCAAACTGGGGATTTACCCGATGTGGCCAAACGCACCCGGAGGCACTTAAAGATGGATATCTCCAAAGAGAAGCTGGAGTGGATGTACACCACGATGTACAGAATCCGCCGCTTCGAGGAGACGATGCTCGAACAAACCTTTAAAGGAAATTCTATGGGTGTGACCCACCCGTCGGACGGTCAAGAAGCACCTCCTACAGGTATCTGTGCACATCTCACCGAGAAAGACTGGATCGGTTCGACCCACCGCGGCCACGGTCACTGTATCGCCAAAGGCCTCGACACCAGCGCAATGATGGCTGAGATCATGGGCAAGGCAACTGGTCAGTGCGGTGGTAAGGGCGGTTCAATGCATATCGCCGACTTCTCAAAGGGAATGCTCGGTGCAAACGCGATCGTTGGCGCATCGATTCCACTCGCAGTTGGTGCCGCATTAACTGCCAAATACAAGGGCATCGAAAACGAGTCAGTCGGAGTTTCGTTCTTCGGCGACGGGGCTTCATCGCAGGGTGTTCTTCACGAGTCGATGAACCTTGCATCTGTATGGAAACTCCCTGTCATTTTCGCTTGCGAGAACAATGGATATGCGGAAGCTACTCCTGCTTGGTACGCCGTTTCAGCCAGCGATATTGCCTCACGAGCCGAAGGCTATGGAATGCCGGGTGTGGTCGTCGATGGTATGGACGTATTCGCCGTTTATGACGCTGCTGGTGAAGCTATTGCGCGGGCACGTGCTGGCGAAGGACCAACATTCCTCGAGTTGAAAACATACCGATACCACGGTCACTTCCATGCCGACGACCCGAAGAAGTACCGCAAGCCTGAAGAAGAACAGTTCTATCTAGACAAAGATCCAATCAAGCATTTTGAGGCAACTGTTACAAAGCAGAAATTGATGAGTGCTAAGCAACTTAAGGCAATTCGGGATGCAGTCGAGCAGGAAATGCTAGACGCAGTCGAATTTGGAATGAACAGTCCGATGCCTGACGCTTCGGCTCTGTATGACGATGTTTACGTCAATTATTCGAACCCAATCCAGGGTCTTAGATAAATCTCAATAATCTTTCAACATTCATTAATCGGCAAAGCTAAGAAATAAAGAAATAGATATGACGACCTCACAAGCAAATAACCCGCTTGGACCCGGATACGACGGAGTACCCGGAAAAGAGCTCCGATTCCGTGACGTGTTCCGTGATACGTTGCGGGCAGAAATGATTCGAGACGAAGATGTTTTCCTCATGGGTGAGGACATATCGGGTGGTTTCGACAAAGATACGAAAGAGCCACTTGATGCTTGGGGCGGACCGTTCGCTGCAACGAAAGGTTTGGTTCAAGAATTTGGTCCAGAGCGTATCCGTGACGCACCGATATCCGAGGCAGGATTCGTCGGCGCTGCTATCGGCTCTGCACTTACTGGTCTTCGCCCTGTAGTCGACCTGATGTACTTCGATTTCGTAACTGTGGCATTCGACCAGTTGCTTTCAAACGCAGCGAAAAGTCGATACATGTTTGGCGGTCAGACCAGAGTTCCGTTAACTTTGTTCGCACGATCAGGTGCTGGCACAGGTCACGCCGCACAGCACTCAGAGAGTTTTTACTCGATGCTGGCGCACATCCCAGGCCTCAAGGTTGTTGTGCCTTCCGATCCTTACTCTGTAAAGGGCCTGCTTGCTGCTGCAATCCGTGACGATGACCCCGTGTTTCTGGTGAACGACAAGAAACTAATCAACCTCACTGGATTTGTTCCGGACGAGGACTACGTGATTGAACTGGGCAAAGGTCGTTATCTACGACGTGGCACCGACGTAACACTCGTTGGCATGTCATACACATCAATCGCTTGTCAGAAGGCAGCTGATCAACTTGCTGAAATCGGAATCGATGCTGAAGTTATCGATATGATGTCGTTGTCACCGTTCGATGAAGACATCCTGATTGAGTCAGTGGCTAAGACTCATAACGTTGTTATCGTCGACGAGGACACTCCTCGGGCTTCGATGGCTTCTGAGTTTGCTGCGGTAATCGCAGACAAGGCGTTCGATCACCTTGATGCGCCCGTGAAGCGAGTCACAGCTCCTCACTCTCCAGTTCCGTACAACCGTGATCTTGAGATTGCATACATGCCTCAGCCTGAGGATGTTGTTCGTACGGTGAGGAAATTGCTCGGTCACGAGTAAGCGACGAATATTCGAAGACTTAATAAAATACCGGGTAGCCCTTACGAGCTACCCGGTATTTTATTTGCGTGTATTCACAATCGGTCAGTTCCGCAAGTAATCAGCGGAGTCGTTTTGCGAATTGGCCGCGACCGACCGGCGTCGTATAAGGCGTAGGCTTGCTATCCAACTGGCATCTGGCGTTTGGTGATCTTTCGACCAACAGTTGCCTTTACCTCTCCTCCACCGGAAAAGATGTGTGCGCCCATGTCAAGCAGAACCTGAATGTTGCCGGCATCGTCCTTACTTGGGTCGTTCCAAGAACAGAGGAACTTCAGACCATTGCGATCAGCGGCACCTTTGATCTGTTCGCGTACACGGTCCATTTCAGGCGGGTACGGAGGATCGTGAGCATCCGGGTTACCGAATGACATGCCCATATCGCCGGGACCCCACTCTACGAACGCTAGGCCAGGAACTCGACAGATAGCGTCTGAGTTAGCCGCTGATTCTTGATTTTCTAGTTTCAAACCTATGAATAGTTCACCTTCTGGGTTGAGCGGCCACGGATCAGCAATCTCTGTATATCGCTGTGGTGAAACTCCCCATATTTCGGATGGCTGTCGTTGCCCACCCGCACCGCGCTGACCTTCACCAAGTCCTTCGCGTCCGATCTTATGGAATGGGTATCGACATTCCTCGATGAACGCTCGAACGGCGTCGGCCTGCCGAGCGTGAGTGTGGAGAATTCCATGTACTCCAGCTGAAAGAACCTGGCGGATTTGCCATGCGTTCGCCCGAACTTCTTCAATAGTTCGGCAGTTAGATGGCAGGGTTGAGATCACGGCAGGGGTGCGGTGTCCTGCTTTGGTTGGACCGCCATCGACGAGGCCTTTCATGAAGGCGGTCAGACCAGCAACATCAAATGCGTGGTGCTCGAAATCCGTGATTAAGAAGTCAGCCCATGTGCTTGCCTGCTTTAGACCATTTTCGTAAGTAAGCTCTTCGATCCCGGTGTAGTACACCGGCTCTCCAGCTTCGATGAGTTCAATAACTCGGTTAATTCGTTTTGCCATCGTTATTCCTGATTGTTAGTGTGATGCTGATCGCCACCCGCGCTCGCAAGTACTGACCGTATTATGGCGCAAGGCGAGCTATCTTATTCCCGCTGACGAGAATTTGTTGTCACTCAATAAACGTGCAGGAGCGTGTGGTGCGATCTCAATCATTTACCAAGCACTACCAATGAGGATTTGATCTTGAGCAATTCTGCGGACGAGGCGATTGAGGCATTTACCCGCTGGTCACAGGCATTCAATGACCGCGATGTAGACGCGATGATCGCCGAAATGCACTTCCCACACTTACGATTAGCGGGTACGACGTTTCAGACGTGGCCGACTTCAGAAGATTTCCGGGCTCCTCAGGGCAAAATGACCAAAGCATTGGAAGCTGAGGGCTGGCACACAACTGTCACAAAGTCTGTGATGGCCGCTCAGGTAGGTCTCGAAAAAGTACATTTGGTGATTCGTCAATCACGGCAGCGCGTTGACGGTACTGAGTACAACGGCTTCGACACACTTTGGATATTCACCAATATCGATGGTCACTGGGGCGTGCAATTCCGCTCATCATTCCTAGCAAACGCCACTCAGTCGTTCGGGGCGAGCACGCCCACGTTTTAACAATGCTGAGTTGTACGACCGGCAGAGTCCCATGAATAACCACATTCTGTTAGCGATTTGCGGATGTACATAGGTGAGAGAGCAGGATTAGACGAACTCAAATCGTCCGTAATATCAGTTTGTGCGCTGGGCAACTGTCCGGTTTCAACCATCCAGAGATCAATGGCGGACTGAACGGTTTGAGCCTCGGTTATCAAGGTCGAATCGAATGTGGAAGATTCCAGAGTTTTTGTCACATGGGCAGTAACGGTCGCCGCAAGGTCACCTTGAGTATTCTGATTTGGTGGGGCGATTTGCTCACAGCCTGTTGAGAGAAGGAGCCCGATCCACACGAACGCTGCTAACAATGATTTGTACAGAGAGTTCAACTTTGAAGATTGACGTTATGAAACGATTATCAGTACAACAGCAATGCAAAACCGATTCATAGAACCTGTAGGCGAGAGCGATGCTGTTCAGCTAGTTCGAATGTTCCGTCCCGAACTTCGCCTTGTATAGTCCACGTATATAGGCTATTTGTCCGGTGTGTTGACTGTTCTCGACCGGGATTCTGCCAAGAACCCAGAGAAGGGTTGGAGCGCTATCTGGAGCGTGAGTCCAGATTTTCGTACGCTTGATTTCGAGCATGTCGATGGTCAGTTTTTCTACTGACGGGATCAACATCTCGCGAGCTGCTTGCCAGTAGCCAGTCAACTCTTTAACCGAGACTTCCGGAAAATCTCGAACTTGCTTGATTGAGTCGCCTGTGCCATTACGTTCAGGATCAATCCCTAATCGTTCCGCCCATCCACCTTCAATCCATGCGTTGGCGCCGCCGCCTCGTAAATACCAGCTCCATTGATCTTCCATGCGACCCATGTGCCAGAGTGTCCAGAGGATGTGGTTTGAATCTGGGGTCGGCATCCACCGAGCTTCTTCGAACTCTAACCCTTTCAATGCTCGTTCGAGTTGACGACCGTAATCGCCAATTGATTGAAGAGCCAAGTCTCGGAAATCCACTACTTGCTCTCGCAAATCACGACAGCATCGTTTGCTGCCAATCGCAGAAGCATTTGATACGGGTAGATGCCTGAGTCATGTCCGTCAGTCCAAAGGAACTGTACGGCGTACTTCCCGACAATCAGGTGATCTGCGGCAATGATGTCATTGGGAACCTGAGTCACATTTAGAATCGGACGTCCTGTCATCTCTTCAACGCATGCTGCGCATGCGCACTGCAATCGCAGATATCGGTACGGGTATGTGCAGGTGTTACCGTTGTCCCACGCTATCTGGACACCAGTCTCAGTCATATCGATCTGCTTAGGGACACTCACAGATTCTCCGGAGTACTGGGGGGTCATCGGCATGGATTTTCGGTGCTTTCGTGTAGTTTTAGTAGGTTAAGTGAAGAATTTGGACTGTGTAGATGGCTGATTGACGTAGACTGCCAGCCTCAATTCGTTGCTAACCACAAATATTCCAAGTGGCGCACATATACATAGATTCACAGTAGAGGATTATCGCCAGATGGCAAACGAAACTATAAAAGTCGGTTTCATTGGGGCTGGTGCCAACACGGCGAAACGCCATATTCCTGGTCTACGCGCCCAGCAGGGTGTGGAGCTTGTCGGCGTTGCCAACCGGTCGATTGAGTCGAGTCAGATCGCAGCCGACAAATACGAAATTGGCGAGGCGTATCCCACGTGGCTAGACCTTGTGGAGAACCCGGAGATCGATGCAGTGTGCATCGGTACATGGCCATACATGCACTCGACTGTCACGTTGGCAGCGCTTGATAATGGCAAGCATGTGTTGTGTGAGGCTCGAATGGCGATGAATGGTTCCGAGGCGCGTAGCATGCTCGCCGCATCGCTCGCCAACCCTGACTTAATTACCCAGATTGTCCCGCCGCCGCACATCATGGCATGCGAACAGCACGTGATCGACATCATTGCTGATGGTTACGTTGGCGATATCGTCAACGTGAACGCCCGAGTTACGGATGGGAGCGCATTCCCTGATTCAGATCAGGACGCTCACTGGCGTCACATTCGTGAACTTTCGGGTAACAACGTGATGACTACCGGAATCTGGTACGAGAACCTTATGCGACTGATTGGTCCTGCAGCATCGGTTTCAGCGAATTCTCAGGTTCGGGTTCCTTCCCGCAAGGGTTGGGACGGATCGCGAATGGCAATGACGATTCCTGACCAAATCGACATCATCTACTCAACGGGTGCCGGGGTGAATGTGAACCTTTCGGTCACTACCGTCTCAGGTAGTTTCGTGCCGCCAACTGAGATTTGGATCTACGGAACTGTGGGAACTCTGCACATCTCAACGAGTGGTCTTGGCAACGATCCGGTTGTTCGCGGAGGTCGTAAAGGCGATGACGAAATGAGCGTGATCGACGTGCCAGATGAAAAACGAGGGAGTTGGCGCGTTGAGGAAGAGTTCATTAATGCCATCAAGGGCATTGAACCGGTGACTCGATCGAATTTTACTGACTCGGTGAAGTACATGGAGTTCACAGACGCTATTCAGGAGTCGTGGCAGACCGGGAGACGGGTTTATCTGCCCGGCTCGTAGTGAGGGAGTGTGAGCCCTTTTCCCAAAAGTGACATTCGTATTCACTGCCAAACCACCAGCATAGACTGCCGGGGCTATGACTTTAACTCCTTTTTTTATCTACCACTTCAACAAGCGATAATTCTGTGAAAATCGCACACCCGGCGATCCGGGACTTCCCATCAGGCGAACGCCCAAGGGAGCGCCTCGCTACTTATGGAGCAGGGCATCTTTCAAACTCCGAACTATTAGCAATTCTTCTTCGTACTGGTCTCGAAGGTGAGAACGTGTTAGTGATGGCGAGCCGATTGCTGGCTGAGTTCGGTGGGCTATCAGGTCTTTCTCGCATCACGTTCGATGAGATGTGCGATTCGCGCGGTATTTCGAATGCTAAAGCATGCCAGATTCTCGCCGGTATTGAACTTGGAAGACGGGTGGCGTCGCAAACACCCGAGGATCGAGTGACCATCACCTCACCATCTGACCTTGCTCCTCTGTTCATGGCTGAAATGTCGTCTTTGGACAGAGAGCATCTTCGAGTGGCGACTTTGTCTACTCGTAATCAAGTACTAGGCATCGAAGATTTGTACTCAGGCAGCGTGAATGCTGCGCTGATTCGACCGGCTGAGGTGTTCGCCACTGCAGTGCGTAGGAATGCTCCACAGATAGCGATTGTGCACAATCACCCTTCAGGAGATCCAACACCGAGCAATGAAGACGTTGCCATCACAAAAACGCTGGTCGAAGCGGGCAAATTACTCGACATAGAAGTGATGGATCATCTGGTTATCGGGCAGGGCAGATATGTGTCGATGCGCAAGAAAAAATTAGGGTTTAGTTAGCTGGTCAACTCTGGAGATTGCCGTTGGTGTTGGCGGACGTAGCCATGCGGGAGCACGTGCTTCTGATTCGTAATCTCCATAGAACGCCTCAACACGGTAGACATTTCCAGTGAGTGCATCGATAACTACGCTCAGATTGTCGTAGTTGACTCGATCGCCAGTGGCGAGTTCCAATTGAACGTCACCAGCGAATGCGAATGCCCAAACTTCCGTATCGGCTGGCGTTTCGAGTAACCCTCGATTGGCTCGATCCAACTCACCTATTGCCTGAGCATATTCACCAAACTGTATTCGCCGAGCAATGTGGGAAAAATTCTGACTTATGAGTCCGTTGTCCCGAGCGGCCATGATAGCCAAGTTGAGAGCCTGAACTTCAGTCATGTATTGAGGTCCGGCAAATGGAGTAGGCGTGGGGAAATCATTGACCGCGAATTCGCTGATGTCATCGTTGCCCAATGACATTGCGAGCCACACAAGCAGAAGTGCCGCTACAACACCCGATGCTGTGATCAGTCTGTTGCGGGTGTTTGAAGTAACCACCGACGCAAGGTAAATAGCCCGTTCTTTACGTTTCCAACCTTGTTTGATCCACGAGTAGACCTTTTTATCACCGGAAATTCTGGGCGATCCGAAGACCCGCCAAATGGCGGTTAATTTTCGAACTGTCGCTTCCATGAAACTAACGAACATTTGATCAGTTTAGAGGGCTCCTAAAAGAATCTCCAACTGTGCTACGCTCCGAGTGTTGGCAATATGACCAATTGGATTGTGGCAGTAGTTTCGAGATAAATTGGACCGTATATGTCCACCTATGTAAGAAGTATCGGAGATCCCAAGTGACGAACAGTGCGACCGGGAGGATCGATTTCAACGCTGATATTGGTGAATCGTTCGCCGGATATGAGCTAGGTTTCGACAGTGAAATCGTCAAATATATTACTTCGGCTAATATCGCTACTGGCTTTCATGCAGGTGACCCGGATTGGATGGCTCGTACTGTTAAGCTAGCCGTCGACAATGGCGTCGGAATCGGCGCTCACCCGGCTTACCCGGATTTGGCGGGATTTGGTCGCCGAAATATGGATCTGACTCCGAGCGAAGTTCATAATGCCGTCACGTATCAGATGGGCGCTCTAGCGGCATTTTCCCCGTATCGAAAGCTTCAGCACGTGAAACCTCATGGGGCTTTGTACAACACTGCGGTGAGAGACGGTGCAGTTGCAGAAGCGATCGTGATGGCTGTTAAAGCATTCGATCTCGATCTGATTCATGTCGTACTGGCGGGTTCCAAATGGGAGTCAATTGCGCGCTCGCACGGCGTGCGGGTGATACGAGAATGCTACGCAGATCGCGCTGTTACGGTCGAGGGAACACTCGTACCACGTTCGCAACCGGGAGCTGTAATCCACAATCCCGACGAGGTCGTGGCTCGGTCGTTAAAACTTGCCACGGAAGGCAAAGTAACGGCTGTCGATGGCACTGAGATCGATTTTTCAGCCGATTCGATATGCCTACATGGTGATACAGCAGGTGCCGTGGAACTGGCAGCTGCTATACGAGGTTCTCTTGAGTCGGCTGGTGTCGAGATTACTTCGATGAGCAGGCTGGTCGCTGCTGCTATTGGTAATGCTTGAAATGACTTCGATCGAAGGCGATGCCAACCTGTACCCCCGGCTAGTTCCTGCCGGAGATTCGGCAGTTGTAATTGAGTTAGGGGCGAAAATTGATCCCTTAATTAACGATCAAGTCTACGTTTTGGCGCGTTCGATTGAGAACGCAAAAATTGAAGCAATCAGCGAACTAGTCCCTACTTATAGATCAGTGCTCGTTAACTATGACCCGTTGATAATGCGATTCAGCGAGATAAGCGAGCGTCTAGATAAGCTCATTGGAGATTCTTCCACACCAACCGCTGCCGAAACTAAAGATACAAAAGTGATCGAACTGTCAGTCGTATACGGAGGTGATGATGGTCCTGATATCGATGCAGTAGCCGATCACGCTGGGTTGTCGGTGCAGGAGGTGATCAACATACATTCGGGTGTCGATTACCGGGTGTACATGATTGGATTTTCCCCAGGATTTCCGTATCTGGGAGGTCTCGATGACCGAATTGCGATACCACGTCTAAAAACACCTCGGATCAGCGTTCCCGCAGGCTCAGTAGGTATTGCTGAGTCACAGACAGGCGTCTATCCAAATGCTAGCCCCGGTGGCTGGCAACTCATCGGCAGAATCGCTGCGAAGTTGTTTGATGAGGCTAGTCCTCGTCCCTCGCTGATAACTCCAGGGTCGAAAGTGAGATTTGTGCCGGTGAAATCTCATGACTAGCGCAATGAATAGGTATATTCGAGTTATTCAGCCTGGACCAATGACGTTAGTACAGGATCGAGGTCGGGTCGGATTCCAGCAACTTGGAGTATCAGTATCGGGTGCGGTCGATGCAGATGCGCTGGCTATCGGGAATCTTCTGGTTGGTAATGATCGAATGGCTGCCGGGTTGGAAATGATGCTTGGTGGTCTGGAAATCGAATTTTCGATGCCAACTGTATTCGCCGTCACCGGTGCGGACGTGGGCGCAACCGTCGATGAGGTACCTGTTGCAACACACGTTTCATATCTTGCTCATGCTGGAGCTCATCTCAAATTAGAAATGGTTCACAGAGGTTTACGGGCTTACGTGGCTATGGCCGGAGGTATAGCAGTTTCGAAAACACTCGGATCACGATCGACTCACATCCCTTCCAAGCTCGGCGGCATCGAAGGACGAATGGTAATGGAGGCTGATTTGCTTCCATTAGGAGATCCGGGCGGTTCCGCCGTATCAGGGTTGTGGTTCGACGATGGCAAACGTGCAGCGATACCTAGCGAACTAAATGTTCGGATCGTGCTTGGTCCGCAGGATGACGAATTTTCTTCTTCCGGAGTGGAGACTTTGCTTGGTTCGACGTACACGGTCACAGATCAGTCGAATCGACAGGGTTTACGACTTGATGGACCTGTAATCGAATCAAAATCTGGACGATACGACATCATTTCAGACGCCGTAGTGAACGGTTCGATTCAGGTTCCGGGAGACGGCAAACCGATCATTCTTTTGGCTGATCGCCAAACGACAGGCGGGTACGCAAAAATCGCGACCGTGGTCACTGTTGATCTGCCTGAACTTGGGCAGGCCTCTCCTGGCACGAATATAACTTTCACCGCTATATCCGTCGATGAAGCACAGCAATTGCTTGTTCAACAGGACTTGATGATCAGTAGCAGTGCATTGGTTCGACTTATCGAACCAATATCCCTACACGTAGATACAGAACGAGTGTCGGTCGGAGTGTCAGGAAATGGTATGGCACTGATGGCATATGTGCAGGGCGACATTTACCCGATATCGATAGATGAATATACCCCCGCTGAGTAGAACAGTTTTGTTAGAATCGGGCATCGTATTTTTCGATGGCAACCGTGCTTGCGAAGCTTTGAGCATTTATTGCATCGCGGTTAAGGGAGCATTGACACGTTCGACCAGGACTTGCTAAACGACGGGCTTACGTTGAGCGTTATCGGCATCGGCATAGTTTTCGCCGTCCTAGCGGCTCTGGCTTTGGCTATTAAAGGCATTAGTTTGCTTGACCGAGAGCCTGCGTCCTCACCTTCATCTGATTCCACGACTCGGATTGGTACCACAGCTCCGACGGGTTCGCCTTCTGGAACAATTACGGGTCAACAGGTCGCCGCCATAGCAGTGGCATTTGCCCTTTCCGAACTAACACCAAATGTGATTCTGTCGTCCATTTCGACAGCAGGAATCAACGCTGGGGCATGGCTGCAAAGCGGGCGAATGCGTGTGCTCGGAACGGGCTCTTCGAACGCCAGGGAGAGGCACAATTAGTGGCTACTAAGAACTATAAAATCACAATCGCCGGTCACACGTACGATGTCGAAATTGGTGACATATCAGCTTCTCCGGTAGAAGTTTCCGTCGACGGAATGACGTATCAGGTTGAGATTCCTGAATCGACTGTACCCCAAGTAGCGTCCCCTACTTCAGTTTCCGCCCGAGCGACGGTAGCTCCAATACTGAAGGCAGTTTCGCGCTCGTCCGTGCCGACTTCAGGTGGCGATGGAGTAGTGCGATCACCCATGCCGGGTAAGATCCTAAGCGTAAGTGTTGTCGTGGGAGCCATTGTGACAAAAGGCCAGCCTATTCTTGTTCTTGAATCTATGAAAATGGAAAACACGATCTCGTCACCAATCGACGGCACGATCTCAACAGTGCTAGTCGTTGTAGGTGATGCAGTTCAACACGGTCAATCATTGGCCGAGATTGCACAGGCTTAGCCAGTATGTCGACTGAGTTTGGGACCCTTTGGGAAGGCTTTACGGCAATAGGCAATGAACCGCGCTTGATTCTCATGTGGGTGATAGCTGGCACTCTGTTGTATGTCGGTATTGCCAAGAAAAAAGAACCACTATTACTGGTTCCGATTTCAATGGGAATTCTCTTCGCGAATTTACCTTTGGGCGAATTGATTCGAGAAGGCGGTGATGGTGAACCTGCTGGAATTTTGAAGACGTTCCAAATTGTTGGAATGGAATCCGATGTCTTCCCGTTATTGATCTTCCTCGGTGTTGGAGCTGCCACAGATTTTGCGCCCATGCTTTCAAATCCAAAAACAGTGCTTCTCGGCGCAGGTGCACAGGTAGGTGTGTTCGTTGCTCTGTTGGGTGCGCTGTTATTGGGTATGACTGGCTACTTCGACTTTGGATTGCTAGAAGCGGCATCAATCGGAATTATTGGTGGAGCGGATGGTCCTACCACCATATTCATTGCGACCCGCATGCGTGAACTTGGTCAATCGCTGCCGAACGTTGATATTCGCGACATTGTCGGCGCCACTGCTGTTGCTGCCTATTCGTATATGGCGCTCGTGCCTATAATCCAACCGCCGATTATCAAGTTGTTGACAACGAAAAAAGAACGCCTGATTCGCATGGAGTACTCGGCGAGGCCTGTTTCCAAGCGGGCAAAGATTCTGTTCCCTATCATCACCACAGTGATCATCAGTGTGCTGGTTCCTTCTTCGTCTCCACTGATAGCGATGCTCATGCTTGGCAATTTGATTAAGGTTTCAGGGGTTGTGCCACGATTGGCAGATGTGTCTGAAAACGCCCTCATGAATGCGGTGATTATTTTTCTCGGACTAGCAGTCGGTTCAACGATGCCAGCTGACGTCTTCTTGCAGCCTGAGACGATCGGTATATTCTTTTTGGGGTTATTTGCTTTTGTGACTTCGACAATGGCAGGAGTTATTCTGGCAAAGTTGATGAACCTTGTGACCAAGGACAAAATTAACCCGATGATTGGAGCGGCCGGAGTATCAGCCGTTCCGATGGCGGCTAGGGTCGTGCAGGAAATGGGTCAGAAAGAAGACCCTGAGAACTTTTTGCTTATGCACGCGATGGGGCCTAACGTCGCGGGGGTTATCGGTACTGCAACGGTCGCTGGTGTACTTCTCGCGCTAATCGAAAACATGTTGTAACTCTCTCCACTCGCACTTTACTTAGTCGATTTCAGGCTCGCTTCGTCCCTTCCACTGTTGCGCTCTGATGGTGCCGGTGCGAATATCCACCTCGTATATGAACATGATCTATCCGTTTTGAATCATCGTTCGACCCCACTTGGAGATTTCTGAAGATGCCTAACCGTTCAATGAAGGGTGTTTACCCGATCCTCTCTGCCCCAATCAACGAGAAGGGGCAATTGGTGATCGAAGACCTCGAAAATCAAGTTGAATGGATGATCGGAAAGGGCGTTCATGGCCTCGGTATCGCGGTAGCAACCGAGATTTACAAGTTCACTGAAGAAGAACGCGACTTGATATTAAGCACCGTTGTGCGGGTCAATAATGGTCGGGTTCAAGTGGTGATGAACACTGGTGGTGAAGGTACTGATGTAGCGATAGCGCTATCGAAGCGAGCAGAAGAACTCGGTGCCGATGCGCTGATGATTCGCCCCACTTCGTTCATCGCCGTCCCGGCTTCAGAGAACATTGAGTACTTCGGCAGAATTGCCGAGTCAGTTTCACTCCCAATATTTCTACAGGACCAAAACACGGCTCCGGTTCCACCAGCGATGGCGGTGGCGTGCGCTAAACGGCATGAGAATCTCTGCTACATAAAAGTTGAGACTCCTCCTACTATCCCTAGGATGGGTGAAACCCAGAAATTGACTGAAGGTACAGGGTTGGTTTTATTCGGTGGTGCTGGCGGAGCTTTCGCGGTTGAAGAGTTCAAGCGTGGTTCGGTCGGCACCATGCCTGGTTCAACCCTGCCGGACATGTTTGTAACGGTTTGGGACCATTTTCAGGCGGGTGATGAAGATGCAGCGAACGCAGAAATGCGCCGTCACGCTCCACTGATCGGAATACTGGCACAAGGGCAGGGATTCGCCAACTGGATCTACAAACACATCATGGTGCGACGTGGAGTTTTCTCACCTGGTTCAGATTTTGGCCGCCATCCAGGACTCAAACCGGATACAGAGCATTTCAAGGAAATCGATAGTCTCCTCGAAAGTCTTGATTTGATCGGTAAATAAATCCCAACAGAGATCTGTTGCATGCGCGCTGGGCGAGATTAGAATCATCTTCTCCGTGAGTAGTGTTCCAAAGAGTACGATATGCCTGAATTTAAGTCCAAATCCACCGATTGTCCATCCGGCTGTTGTAGCCACTCTGGCATGATGATTAGTCGTTCGATGCCGGCTTTCAAGGTGGTGGATTAGTGGGTGACGGTCTTTCAGTTCTTGCTCTGACGGGGTCTGATCTATCTGGAGTTGAACTGATCGGATTGGCGGTTATGTCGCTGGTCGTCGGTGTCGTCGGCGGAATCGTCGGAATCGCTTTGGGCGTAGTTCGGCTGCCGATCATGACTGCGATTGGGATCGATCCACTGATCGCAGCAAGCACTAACCTATTCGTAAGTGTACTTGGATCATTTGCTGGATCTTGGCCCGCAATTATCCAAAACAGAATCGTCTACAGAGTGGTGCTAGTAATTGGGATTCCGGCAGTTGCTGGTTCATTCATCGGCGGTCTGTACGCCGATATGGTTTCACGCACGGTGCTGCTGACCTTAGTCGCTTTGTTGCTTGTCTGGTCGTCGATCATGATGATCACACGCGCAACCTCTGAACTTCGCGGCAAAGTGCAACCTCATGGAGACGGTGATCCCAATACGGGTCGAGGCAATTTAAATTCGAAGACAATCGCTCGTGAGGGTGTTGTGGGTTTTGGTATCGGACTGGTAGGCGGTGCGGTTGGACTCGCTCTTGGAGTGCTACGAATGCCAGCACTTATTCACGTGTTGAAGATGAAACCTTCGCTAGCTTCAGGCACTAATCTTGCCCTGACAATTCTGGTTGGGTCCTCTGGATTTACGGGACATCTTCTACGTGGCAGGGTCGACTGGGTATTGGTTTCTACCATTGGAGTTCCTGCGATGATCGGTATGTTTGCTGGTTCTCGTATGGGTGGAAATGTCGACCCCGCAAAGCTCAGGCTTGCAGTAGGAATCGTCCTGTTGACGGTTTCTCCGTTGGTGTTCTTTGATGCATTTTGGGGCTAGTTCAGCCTGAGTGTTGTCTCGCTTATGTCACCTACGCACCTATAATCCGTTAACCATGGAAATGCTGCCCGGAACATCTTTCGCTTCAGCCATCGAAGTCGAATCACCTCTTCAACTCGTCGGCGTCACGAATCCGTATCACGCGATGATGGCACAATCTGCTGGATTCAATGCTCTGTATCTTTCAGGTTCAGGCGTTGCTACAGCTTCATATGGACTCCCTGACCTAGGCATGACCACACTAGATAATGTTCTCGAAGATTTGCATCGAATCACTTCTGCTGTCGATCTGCCGCTTTTAGTGGACATTGATACAGGTTGGGGTGGAGCATTCATGATTGCGCGCACCATGAAAGAGATAGCTCGGGCTGGTGCTGCGGGTGTTCATATCGAGGATCAGGTTCAGGCAAAGCGATGTGGGCATCGGCCAGGTAAGCAGCTCGTTTCGACTGCTGAAATGTGTGACCGCTTGAAGGCTGCCGCCGATGCCAAGGAGTACGACGATTTCGTACTAATGGCTCGGACCGATGCAATTGCTGATGAAGGCGTTGATGCCGCCATAGGTCGATCGATTGCGTACGTAGATGCCGGTGCTGACATGATCTTCGCAGAAGCTGTAACAGAGTTAGCCGACTTCAGGAAATTCAAGAGTGCGGTGGGTGTCCCAGTTCTTGCTAATCTGACCGAGTTTGGGGAAACTCCGGCGTTTACGGTCGATGAACTGGCTAGTGTTGGTGTAGATATAGCGTTGTACCCGCTCACCGCATTTAGAGCTGCAAATAAAGCGGCAGAAAACGCTTTTAGAGTGATCCGCACATCAGGAACACAACAGGCGATCATCGGAGATTTGCAAACTCGTGATGAGCTGTACGAGTATCTTGATTACCACAAATATGAAACCAAGTTGGACGAGCTGTTTGAAGCGGAGTCCGATATCCAAAACTCCAACTAGAACACGTATAAGGGATTTTCGTCATGACGACATCGGGTTTGAATGGGATAACGGCAGGATCTTCAGCGATCTCAACAGTCGGACAAGAAGATGTTGGTTTAACCTACCGAGGCTACTCGATCACTGATTTGGCAGCAAAGTCGACTTTCGAAGAAGTGGCATTCCTGCTCATTTACGGGAAGCTTCCCGGGCAACGAGAACTTGACGCATACAAGAAGAAATTATCTGGTCTTCGTTCGCTTCCGGACGCTCTGAAAACGCTGTTGGAAGCCATGCCTTCTTCGACACACCCAATGGATGTGCTGCGCACTGGTAGTTCACTTCTTGGCACATTGGAGCCTGAAGGCAAGGACGGCCGTACAGCCGCTTCGGTCGGAGATCGGCTCACCGCTAGCTTCGGATCGATGTTGGCTTACTGGTATCGGTTCCATTCTCGCAACGAGCGTATCGAAACCGAATCAGATGAGGACACTATTGCCGGGCATTTTCTTAGGCTGATGTCGGGCAAGCCTGCTGACCCGTTGAAGCGAAAAGCTCTCGACACAACGCTGGTGCTTTATGCGGAGCACGAGTTCAATGCATCGACGTTTACCGCTCGTGTTATCACTTCGACCTTGTCTGACACATACTCGGCGATTGTCGGTGCCATCGGTGCGTTGCGAGGCCCGTTGCATGGTGGGGCTAATGAAGCAGCGATGGAATTGGTTTCATCGTTCGACTCGCCGCAAGACGCCGAAAAATCGTTGATTCACATGCTCGAAGCACGTCGCTTAGTCATGGGATTTGGACACAGGGTGTACAAGAACGGAGACCCGCGATCACCAATTGTGAAAGGTCTTGCAAAGGAGCTTTCTGAGACTGCCGGAAACATGTCATACTACGACATTTCCGAGCGAATCGAGACCGTGATGATGCGGGAGAAGGGCATGCACCCGAATCTTGATTTCTACGCTGCCACCGCCTACCACATGTGTGGAATCCCAACTGCGATGTTCACTCCGGTTTTCGTGATTGCTCGAACATCGGGCTGGGTCGCTCATGTGATTGAGCAGCGTGCCAACAACAAACTGATTCGGCCTCTATCTGACTACACAGGGCCATCGCCACGTGCGTACATTGGCGTCAAGGAGCGGGGATAGTGGCGCAGGAACGACAAACGGATGATGTTATTGCTGCGATCGCTGATTATGCGGTCAACTATGACCCGACATCCAGACTGGCTTTGGATACGGCGCGCTTGTGCTTGATGGATTCGATCGGCTGCGCCTTGCTGGCGATGGATTATCAGGCTTGTACGAAGCTGCTTGGGCCGGTTGTAGAAGGAACCGTTGTTCCGAACGGGGCTAGAGTGCTTGGAACTAAGTTTCAACTCGATCCTGTAAAGGCAGCGTTCGACACCGGAGCCGCTATTCGTTGGCTCGATTTCAACGACACATGGCTAGCTTCCGAGTGGGGGCATCCGTCAGATAATTTTGGTGCGATTCTGACTTTAGCTGATCATCTGAGTCGTAAGTCTAAATTTGGTTCGACCCGTTCATTTGGCGTGATTGATGTGTTGAAATACGCTGTGAAGGCATATGAGATTCAGGGAGTTCTGGCACTTCAAAATTCGTTTAATCGAGTGGGTATTGATCATGTATTGCTGGTGAAGGTTGCTTCCACTGCCGTAGTGACTGCGATGCTGGGCGGAGATGTGAAGCAAGTTGAGAACGCTGTTTCTAATGCATGGCTCGACGCTACTTTGCGAACTTATCGGCATGCACCGAATACAGGTTCACGCAAATCATGGGCAGCGGGTGACGCGCTGGGGCGTGCGGTTCGGTTTGGATTGAACGCCATGGCGGGTGAGATGGGCTATCCGACGGCATTGACGGCTCCTGGCTGGGGGTTTCAGGACGTATGGTTTAAGGGTGGGGAGATTACTCTCGAACGCGAACTAGATTCCTACGTGATGGAAAATATTCTTTTCAAGGTTTCATTCCCAGCAGAATTCCACGCCCAGACCGCTGTTGAGGCTGCATTAGAACTTCACCCTGAGGTCGAACCGCGGCTGGATGAAATCGAACAGATCATAATTACGTCTCAGGAATCTGCATTGCGTATCATCGATAAAACAGGGCCACTGAATAACCCTGCAGACCGGGATCACTGTATTCAGTACATGACGGCGATTGGTCTTTTGAAAGGCAATCTGACGGCTGAGGACTATGAGGATGAGGCAGCTGCTGATCCTCGGGTTGATCAACTTCGGGACAAGATGGTTATGAAGCACGACCAGCGATTTACCGATGAGTATCTCGACGCCGGCAAGCGTTCGATCGCCAACGCTGTACAGGTGCTGTTCAAGGACGGTTCGTCGACGACGAATTTGACGGTCGAATATCCGATTGGACATCGTCGACGTCGTGAAGACGCCAAGCCGTTGTTGTTTGATAAATTCCGAGCGAATGTTGGAACTCAGTTTGATCAGGCTAGAGTAGAGCAGTTGACCTCGTTGTTCAGTGATCAATCAGCAATTGAGACGATGGTGGTCGATGAGTTGATGGATTTACTCGTTCCAGTTGCTGATTAGTGTTTGCCCGTCTTTGTATGGCTGTTGATCTCGGCTATCGTTCCAAACGATGGCGTTGCAGTGCTAATCTTCTGAACTGTTTGCAAAACTAGGGTTCAAGAGACGTTCTAGCCGATTGAACCCGAACATTCTATGTGTGTGGACGCTTGATCTAAGTATTAAGAAAACTCGAAAATATGGCTAAGACTACTGGTAGTGATCTTCTAATTCGTGCACTTCGAGCCGAGGGTGTTGACACCGTTTTCGGCATCGCTGGCGACCATATATTGCACATGCTCGACACAATGTTCGATGCGCCGCTGCGAATGGTCGACTTTCGACACGAGTCGGGTGCAGCCCACGCTGCAGATTCATATTCGCGAATTCTAAAAAAAGGCGGAGTCATGCTTTCCACGACTCCAGGCCATGCCAACGCCTTACCCGCTCTTGCCAATGCTATGCATTCAGAAGCTCCCTTGATCAACATTGCAGGGTCAGCGGAATCGGCGAATATGGGTCGAGGTGCGATGCAGGAATTCGACCAGATCAATGCTGCGAAGCCTGTTACCAAAGGTGCATGGGACGTTCCGTCCGCTGCACGCATCCCCGAGTATGTTGCGTTGGCTTTTAGAACTGCATTGAGCGGTCGGCAGGGGCCTGTTCACCTCACGATACCGCACGATTTTCAGATGGCCGAAGTCGATGACGCTGAAGTCGCACGATATGCTCCAAACGAGTACGGAATCCCATTAAACGTTCTTGGTGATCCTACCCAGATCGATCGAGCCATTGATGTATTGAACTCTGCACAGCGTCCAGCGATATTTGCTGGGTCTTCGGCTGGTGCAACCGCGATTCCATCTGAGGTTCGACGTTTGGTAGAGACGATGCGCATCCCGTTCTTCTCCGAAGACTCCGCTCGTGCGCTAATTCCAGATTCCCACGAGTATTCGATGGGTTTGGGTTATCAGCCGTTGAACTTGACCGTCCGAAACGTTAGCGATGCCGATGTTGTTCTGATGCTCGGAAAAAAACTCGACTATACGAACGGTTTCGGTGGGAATCCTCCATTCGCGAGCGATGTGAAATTTATCGTCGTAGATCCTTCGCCAGCGCAGGTCGCCCGTGCTCGTACCGCAACTGTGGGAATTGTTGGCGACGTGGGGCCTGTCGTTACCCAGATGGCTGACGCAGCCGAAAAACGAACATGGACAGAACGAACCGAGTGGGTGAGTCGTCTGAGGACGACGTTCCATGAGTGGCACGAGAGTCTTGCTGAACTTGGCAAGATTGAGAACCCGATGCACCCGATGCACGTTTCAAACACACTGCAAAAATTCATCGACGATGACACGCACATCACTTTCGATGGCGGCGACTACTGCCACTTCCTACGTGCTTCGATCAAGCGTGATAAAGCGTACAGGTTCCACAATGTTTCTAGCTTCGGAATGATCGGAGTGGCCCTGCCCTATGCGCTCGGCGCTCAGGTTGCTCTGCCAAACAGCAAGGTTGTGCTTGCAAACGGTGACGGCTCGTTGGGATTCAATGGCATGGAGATCGACACTATGGTTCGTCACAATCTGCCGGTGAAGATGATGGTTGGGAACAATTCGATCTGGGGGATCGACTGGCAGATCCAGAAGGGACTCTATGGTCGAGCAGTTTGGACCGATCTATTGCCGACTCGTTACGACATCGTGGCGCAGGGCTTGGGTGCCTATGGCGAGCATGTCACGAAGGCTGAAGATCTCGAAGGGGCTATGAAACGGGCTTTCGATCACGATGGTCCGGCACTGCTAAACATAGATATTGAACAGGTGATTAGTCCGGTTGCTGAGGCTGCTATCAGTCGGAAAACTGGATCGCACGGGTAAATTTTCTATGTTTTCAGAAAAATATTTCTATAGTGAGAACGATGTTGAGAGGCGGGAGCTTCTTCCCGGTGTGTACGCTCGACTGATCTGGGGCGAGAAGATCATGATGGGGATTATCGATATCAATCCCGATACCGAGGTCCCCAAGCATTCGCATCCGCACGAGCAGTGTGGCCGGGTGCTTGAGGGGGCTGCATGGTTTTACGTTGGCGACTCGGAGCAACTGCTGGTTGCTGGTGATCACTACGTTATTCCGGGCGATGTCCCACACAGGGTTGTTGCGACTGAGAACGGGTGTAGTGCACTCGATATTTGGTCGCCAATTCGCGAGGAATACATCTCGGGTGATGTGGGCTTTTTTCGTTAGGCTCCGGGGACCGTAATTAACTCCGGACGTCATTGATGTGACTTGGAAGCGAAGTACAATTTACGCGAAAAGAGAGTGTACGGTCAACGTATTCGGCAATGGGTCTTGTAAGAAGCACATTCAACAATTCCTCAATTTTACTCGTCCAGATCACAGGCTGATGCTATTCGGAGAGAACCTCGCTGCACATCAGTGATGGGCTGAGACTTTGTTTACAGCGCTTCATAAGGAACTGCAACGGTGTTCGGTGATTTATGAGACTGGGATACTCTCTCGCTGATCTGATCCATTCTTCGACGCTCCCGCAGTTTCGTATTGTTTTGTCTAGATCTTTCGCCGGGTTTTGGAGGTCGTAACTTGAGATAACTGACGCCTCTGCCCATGCCGTTTCGCAAGACGATAAAGAAAAGGCCTGTTGCTCGATACCGGAAAGATAGCTGGTATCGATTGCAGCTACGGATGATTCGAGGGTAAATGGTAGAACTAGTTGCAGCATGAGAATGACGTGCAACGCCCCTAGTAAAATGACTAACCCGGTTTTTTGGTACGACCATTTAGCGATCGTCTGGTGGGCAGTACGTTTTGACATTTTCGTATCTCGATCACGAAAATCGTTACTCCAGCCCACAACGTCGAACTCGAACGTTAGTTTCGATCCTAAAATTAGCGAACGTTCTCAGTGCTGTAGTCCCTGCTTGCAGAATGCTGCCAGTCACTGGCAGGGTAACTTATCTCACCCGAATTAACAATGCCAGTGTTCATATCTCGACCGACAGCATGTTTGGTACTAAGCGTTCTGCATGTGACTCTTCCGCTAGTGAGGGAGGTGAATTCTCACCGAACTTGGCGGTGAGAGGAGTTGAGTAGTATTTTTATCTCATATACTTGTTTGCTGTTTGACGCCTATATTTAGGCCGCAGCCCGGCAGTTTCGATCACGAGAACCATGACCCAATCACCTTCCATCATCTACACCTTGACCGACGAAGCTCCAGCACTAGCGACTCATGCTTTTCTGCGTGCGATTAGGTCATTTGTGAAGACGGCCGGGGTGGAAATCGAAACTCGTGATATATCGCTGGCAGCTCGGGTTCTCGCACAATTTCCAGACACACTGGGTAGTCGGGCTGTAGAGGACGATCTAGCTGATCTGGGTCGTCTGGTAGAACTTCCAGAAGCGAACATCATCAAACTCCCGAACATCAGTGCATCAACTCCGCAGATGAAAGCATGCATCGCGGAGCTTCAGGCATTGGGTTACTCAATTCCGAATTATCCTGATGACCCCGGCACGGACGACGAACGTGATGCCAAGGCGCGCTACGGCAAGGCAATGGGTAGTGCCGTGAACCCTGTGTTGCGACAGGGTAACTCGGACCGACGTGCTCCAAAGGCTGTGAAGGATTTTGCTCGGGCAAATCCTCCTCGGGCGAGCGAGTGGCCGGCAGATTCCAAAACGCATGTAGCGACGATGTCCGAAGGCGATTTCTTCCATAATGAGAAGTCGGTGACGCTCGCAACTAACACCACCGGAAAGATCGAGCATGTTGCGAAGAACGGCAACATAACGGTGTTAATGGAATCGCTTCCGCTGCTGGCTGGAGAAGTTCTGGATGCAACATTCATGAGCAGAGACGCTCTGGTGAATTTCTTCCAGAAGCAGGTGAGGGATGCCAAAGAGAAGGATGTGCTTTACTCTCTGCACCTTAAGGCGACGATGATGAAGGTTTCTGACCCGATCATTTTCGGTCACGGTGTTCGCACTTACTTCGCGAATCTATTTGTAAATCACGAACCTGAGATCAACGAGCTGGGAGCAAACCCGAATAACGGACTCGGTGATGTGCTGACGAAGCTTTCAGGATTGCTGCGTGACCCTGACGCGACGATTGTCGCTGATTTGGAAAAAGACTTCGCAAACGGACCAGCAATTGCGATGGTCGATTCGGGCAAAGGTATTACGAATTTACACGTGCCTAGTGATGTCATTATTGACGCTTCGATGCCACCGATGATTCGAGATTCAGGTCGCATGTGGAACGCAGACAACGAACTTCAAGACGTTAAAGCGGTAATTCCTGACTCCACTTACGCAGGGATTTATGATGTGACAGTCAGGGATTGTCAGGCGCACGGCAAGCTTGATGCGGCGATCATGGGTAGTGTTCCTAATGTGGGTCTCATGGCGCAGGCAGCCGAAGAATACGGCTCTCATAACAAAACTTTCGAGATTGCATCCGCCGGTACGGTGCGGATCGTCGATAGCTCTGGTGCGGTATTACTTTCACATGATGTGGAGCAAGGCGATATCTGGCGGGCGTGCCAGACCAAAGACATCCCGGTCAGAGACTGGGTGAAGCTTGCCGTAAGGCGGGCACGTGCAACCGGTTCACCAGCCATTTTCTGGCTAAACCGCTCACGTGGACATGATGCCGAGATTATCCGTAAGGTTGAGACGTATCTTGCTGATGAAAATACGGATGGCCTGGATATTCAGATCATGTCGCCTGAAGATGCCATCCAGCTTTCGCTAGATCGCATTAGAAAAGGCGAGGACACAATTTCTGTAACGGGTAACGTGCTTCGCGACTACCTGACTGACTTGTTTCCGATCCTTGAGATTGGTACCAGTGCTCGGATGTTGTCGGTGGTTCCTTTACTGAATGGTGGTGGCCTGTTCGAGACCGGCGCTGGTGGTTCTGCCCCGAAACATGTACAGCAATTTTTAGAAGAGGGGCACCTGCGGTGGGATTCGCTTGGTGAGTACATGGCTCTTGCGGCGTCATTACAGCATTTGAGCGAACAGTTCGACAACGTAGGAGCCGGTGTTCTTGGTGATGCTCTGGACGTTGCTACTGGATGGTATCTGCAAAACGGTCGTCTGCCTTCTCGTAGGGTAGGGGAACTGGACAACCGGGGAGCTACGTTCTACCTGACTTTGTACTGGGCGAGGGCTCTGGCTGAGCAGACAACAGATTCTGGTATTGCCAAACGGTTTGAGATTATCGCTGCTGCGCTCGCTGAGAGTGAAGAGCAGATCGTGACGGAGTTGAATAAGTCACAGGGTAGTGCTCAGGATCTGGGTGGGTACTACAGGGGCGATATCGACTTGCTGACCGCTGCGATGTGCCCAAGCGATACACTGAACGAGATTCTAGCCTGGATTTAACAACATCTGGTCCTGCTGCTGATCTGGCGCTCCGTCTTGAGAGTCTTGGGATGACGTTTGGCTGTGTTCTGTGGCTAATTGCCGGAGCAAAGAACGGGTGTTGTACCACAAGAATTTCAGCGATCCTGCATTCCATACAAGCTGCTCAAAACCAAGATCGTTACTTACATAACCCTCATGGTTTTGATTCTGGTGGGGCGGATGCTCAGTTGTACCATCAAGTTGTCGGGATCTATAGATCCGGGCGAATCTTGGTCATGCACTGAAGATTTCGAACGTAAGAATTGGCAAACCAAACCCACATAGAACGATCAGTTGCAGTTGCGTTTATTGCGCTCGTTGCATTACTTCTGCCTGTGTCGGGTCCTGCATTTGACCATCACTTCTTTGAGCGCTTTGCATTCCACGAACATGTGTATTTCGGTACTCCAAATCTTGATCACCACCACTTTTACGAATCAACTTCCGGTGAGACTGATAAGGATTCAGGTACATTTGTAGCAACTTCAGGCGATGGTCCTTCCACTGGAAGTGTTTCGTTCTTTGCCGATAATCCGACTAATATCGATTCAATGATCGAACTCGAAGACGGCTTGATTGGTCGCTCGCGTGAAGGATTCCAGCGACCGAGTGAGATCGTGATCGCCTTGCCCAAAAAACCGCCACGTTCAGACTCGCCAGTGATAATTTTGGAGTCTGTTAGCCGCGTTGGCACGGCTAGTTCTTTGTAGATATCGACAGCTCCAAAACGAATTAATAATTCAGGAGCAGTCTTTCTTTGAAACTCCCAGATATTCCGCGGACAGGCGCGTCGGCTTTAAGCCGTTCTTCGTTGATGCTGTTCGTGCTTGTTTCGACGATTACCGTGGTGATGACCGGTTGCAGCGAAGGTTCCCATGAATTTTCTGGTGCGGTCAGCGATCCTCCCCCAGTTGTTCAGGATTTCGTTCTGACGAATCAACACGGTGACGATTTTCAGATGAGCACGGACAGCAAAGACGTGTCGATCATATTTTTTGGTTACACGCTCTGCCCGGACGTTTGCCCAACGACACTTAGCGACATGATCAAGGCAAAACGCGCTCTCGGCGCAGATGCCGCGAGGGTCTCGTTTATTTGGATCACTGTTGATCCCGAACGGGATACTCCTCAAGTACTAAGCCAGCGTATCCAAGTTTTCGACCCCGAATTCGTGGGATTAAGCGGGTCGAGGGAATCACTCAAAGAGGTTTGGGACGACTTTGGGATTGTCGCTGAACGCGACGATTCTCAAGGCAGCGCTGCGGGCTATCTCATTTCTCACACGTCCAATACCTTTTTGGTCGATCGAGATATGAAGAACCGAGTGGTGTTTCCATTCGGAACTGCTTCTGACGACATCGCGGCGGACATTGCCGCGATCTTAAGAGAACAGAAGGAATAATAAAATGCTTCGAAAAACAATGACTTTGGGCATTATTGCCTTGGCTTTGCTCATCGTGCCGCTGATGACTGCTTGTTCAACTGACGTTAATCCGACTTCAACTGTCACCTCTACCTCGTTTGTCGCTGCACCTGAGTCGTCAGGCATTACCGTTTCGGGTGCATGGGCGCGACCTGCTGCGATGATCACATCTGAGGGAGACTCTATGTCTGGGATGGACGTGGGCGATGACTCTATGGCAATGAGTGACGACAAAACTGCTACGCCTGGGATGGATGAGGGCGATGAACCAATGGCAATGGAAGGTCATCAACCTCAGGGTGGTACCGGAGCCATCTACTTCACTCTGACCAACACAAGTGACATGGATGACACGCTAGTTGAGGTTCTCGACCTCAAAGTCGAAACGATCGGTGATCTTTCGGATATTACTGAACTACACGAAACTTTGATGAACGATGGCGTGATGAAAATGCAAAAACTTGAGGCAGGAATGAAAGTGCCCGCCGGAGAGTCGGTTGAACTAAAACCGGGTGGATTGCACGTAATGCTGTTGAACATGAAACGCAGCCTCGTTCCTGGTGACGAGATCACTCTTAGGCTGCGGTTCGATTCGGGCTTCGAACAGACGATCGTTGCAGAAGTGCGTGAGCCGTAGTGAAGCGCTTCGTCACGACGCTCAGTCAACTTCAAATCAACATTGTTGGTTTATTGCTGATCGTTCTGGTCAGCACAGTATGGTCGTGGCAAGCGTCACTTTTCGGTTCCCCGCAGGATATCGTAATCGACATCCCGCGGGGAACCGCTGAGCAGATTGCACGTGGCGAAGAGAACGATGTGATTCCCGATTTAATTAGGCTAAACCAAGGAGATAGCCTCGTACTAATTAATCAGGATCTCGATGGACACAGGGTAGGAGGGTTGTTCGTCAACGAAGCATCAACTGTTCGTGCAAAATTTAACGAAGCCGGATCGTTCTCATATTTCTGTAGCGTTCATCCTTCTGGACAGACGGTATTTGAAGTGGCGCAGAAAAGTAGCGCGTTACCATTGGGCTGGACCTTGTTCGCCATGGTCGGACTTCTCGGTGTAATCAACGGGCTATTTCTGGGTGGAGTATCGACCTTCGAAAGCACCTCGATGGTAGCAATTGGCGCAGTCGCGATACTTGCCGGTGTTGTTCTTGCTGTCAACTCATCAGTGCTCACTGGAGGAAATGGCATTATCGGGAACAATCCGATTAGTCCCACACAGGATTCTGTAATCAGAGGTACAGAGACTTACCTGCAATTCTGTTCGACTTGCCACGGTGAATCGACCGGAGGGGATGGACCTCTAGCCGTGGGGCTTGACCCACCGCCTGCAGACCTCGTTATCCATGTTCCACTTCATCCAGACAACGTGCTGTACCAGTTTGTGCAGGAAGGTATTCCGGGTAGTTCAATGCCTCCTCTCGGCGCTGCTATATCCAAAGAAGAAACTTGGCATCTGGTCAATTACTTGAGGACGTTGGAGTGAGGTCCAATAGGTGCATGCATATGTTAGTCGACTGTTTTTGAGTCGCACACCTGCTATCTGATATTCAAATGAATGTGTAGGGAAGGCACGGTTTGATCGTGCCGTGGCTGTACGTGATGCGCTGGTCGATTTCTGCACTCCACTGATGGACGGTCAGAAGCTTTCGACAACCGGGAATTAACCCTGGGATATAGATTTTGATGGTTTTGATTTAAGGCGCAATAAGAAAAGGCTCAAGCAATTTGCTTGAGCCTTTTCGATACGTTCGAAGAAGCGGTTACTTCTTGGTTTCTGCGAAGGCTTCACCGATCTGCTCGAGGGCTGCCTTGAAGGCGACTGCAGCGTCCATGTCGGCGTGCTGCTTGACCTGTGATCCGAGTTTGCAAGCTTCCCATACTTTAGTGTGAAGTTCAGGGTGTGCAGCAAGGTGCTCTGGCTTGAAGTAGTCAGTCCAGATAATCAAAATGTCGTTTTTGGCTTTGGTTGCGTGCTCTTCTTTGACTGCAACGTACCGAGCGAATGAGTTGTGTTGTTCGACAGTAGACGGTGTGCCCAAACCTTGGATGAGTTCGGTCATACGGATAACAGTTTGCGCTGCCTGAATGGCATCGCGTGGGTCGTAAATCCCACAGGGGATGTCACAATGAGCATCGGCAATTCCGACGGGAAGTACCCTATCGGCGATTCTAGAAATTGTTTGAAACATGAGTTTTCTCCTCGAAAATGACACAATTAAGTGCGCGACTCTGGCGGAAAAATACAGGCCGCCATTAGATGTGCCAAACCTTCCGCTGTTGATTAGCCCGACAAATCTAACACGTAGAAACACGATTCTCAGTTGAATTCTATAATTAACACGCTAATTGAGCTTGGGTCTGCACAATTTGTGAAAATTAACGGTCGAAGTATGGAACCTGCGATTGGTGAAGGTTCGTGGGTGATTTCTTTGCGCTCTGGATTTCGTCGTCGAGTTCCTGTCCGGTTCGATGTGGTACGACTCGAGAATCCGCGAATCACTGGACACTGGATTGTGAAGCGAATCGTTGGATTGCCGGGTGAAGAAGTTGCGTTGAGGGCAGGAGAGCTATTCGTGAACGATCAACCGATTGTTGATCCGTTTGCTTGCTGTCCGGAAGTCGCCACAGATAATTTCGAATGGTGGCCGAGTGACGACGAGTATGTGGTGTTGGGTGATAATCGCGCAGCATCGACTGACGCTAGACAGTTCGGATTAGTGAAAAGATCAAGTTTTAGAGGGCGGATTCGTTAGGTAGCTAAATGAAAATCGGAAGCACATAGTTGTTCGCACTTCTGCTATTTGTGAAGTCGACCGCAATTATCCCTTGGAGAGTATTTTTGCCGCTTCGATTGCGCTGTACGTGATGATGAGATTAGCCCCGGCGCGTTTGATGGAAGTGAGAACCTCCATCATAGCGCGTTCACGGTCGATCCAACCTGCTTGACCTGCCGCAGCGATCATTGAATATTCACCGCTGACATTGTAGGCAGCAAGAGGTGTGTCGAACCGCATGGAAGCTTCTTTAATCACGTCTAGGTACGCGAGGGCAGGTTTCACCATGATGATGTCGGCACCTTCTTCGAGGTCGGCCTCGATTTCGCGCATCGCCTCTCGACCTTGGCTTGGTGCCATCTGGTAGGCGCGCCGATCACCAAATTGCGGTGCGGATTCGGCGGCGATTCTGAACGGTCCATAGAAGGCCGAGGCGTATTTTGCCGAGTAACCCATAATAGGAACGTCGGACAATCCGGAGTCGTTGAGGCCAGATCGAATTGCAGCTACTTGGCCATCCATCATTGCTGACGGTGCAACCATGTCAGCGCCCGCCTGGGCGTGAGAAATGGCTGCCTTGGCAAGAAGCGGGAGAGTGGCATCATTGTCGACATCGCTTCCGTTGACGATTCCGCAGTGGCCGTGATCGGTGTACTCGCAGAGGCAGACATCAGTAATTACATAGGTTTCAGAAGACGCTTTTTTAATTGCAATGACAGCTTGTTGGACTGCTTCGTCGGGTGAACTGGCACCAGACCCTGTGGAATCTTTGTTATCAGGGATGCCGAACAATAGGACGGATTTCACTCCAGCTTCCGCCGCTCTAAGGGTTTCCTCGACCGCCACGTCTACCGACATTTGATCGATGCCCGGCATTGGCTCAATTGGGGTTCGTACGCCTGAGCCATTTACGACGAACAGTGGGTAGATGAACTCAGAGGCCGAGAGTCGGTTTTCATCGAGCATGTCGCGTAATGTGGCGTTACGACGAAGTCGTCTGAGGTGAGGGTACTGGTCGCTATTCATGTGACTATTATCCCTGTTTCGTAGAGGCAACAACGTGGTTGGTCAAAGCTTTGACGATTCCAGCGATCGATTGCTCATCTGCCTCGAAGTCGATGTTCACGTTGAGTTCTTTTGCGGTTTCTGCCGTGATTGGACCAATTATTACAGTCTTGCTTGTGTTGATAAGATCGGGACTGCCACCGAGTAGGTCGACCAGATTTCTTACAGTCGAGGAACTTGTGAATGTTGTGAAATCGATGCCTTCTTCGTAGGCTTTTCGCGCGAGATCACCAGTGCTATTAGGTGTTTCAGTCGAGTACGCTACTACTTCGTCGACGTTGGATCCGAGTTCACGTAGGCCGTTGGCGAGGGTTTCTCGACCGATTTCCGAGCGTGGGAAGAGAACATTCTTTGGTGTGATGCCATCGTTCTTGAGCAGTTCAACCATCGCACTTGCAAGGTATTGATCGGGTACAGCGTCGGCATTGATGCCGATTTCAGCCAATGCTTTTGCAGTGGAAGGGCCGTTTACGCCGAATTTTAGATGAGCGAGAGCACGGGAATCTATGCCGACTGCCCGCATTCGATCAGCCACTCCACGAACTGCATTCGAACTGGTGAACATCATCCAGTCGTACTTGGAAATATTTCTCAGTGCCTCATCAAGCGGTTCTGGATCTCGTACAGGAATTATCTCGATGGTTGGGTATTCAAGTACATCTGCGCCTAAATCTTCAAGTTGTTTTACAAGAGTGCTGGCTTGAGATCGTGCTCTGGTAACAAGCACTCGCTTCCCGAATAGCGGCCGGGTGTCGAACCATGCCATAGCGTCACGAAGCCCGGCGACAGCACCTATAACAAGAGCAACTGGTGCACCGATGCCAGCTTCGACGCCACGTGCGACGATTTCACTGACGGGGCCAGTGACTACTCGTTGTTTGCTAGTAGTACCCCATTGAATTAGAGCGGCAGGGCGTTCGCCGGGAACTCCTCTTGTAGTCAGTGCTGCGACAATGTCATTCATCCCCTGCCAACCCATCACAAATACGAGAGTTCCCGAAAGCCCCGCTAAGGCATCCCAGTTGATGGTCGAGTCTGGCTTGTTAGGGTCTTCGCTGCCAGTAACGATTGTGAGCGAAGTGGACATTCCACGCTGGGTGACCGGAATACCTGCGTAGGCGGGAGCAGCGATCGTGGATGAAATACCAGGGACGACTTCCCAAGGAACACCCGCTGCGGCGAGGTCTAGGGCTTCTTCACCACCGCGGCCAAATACAAAAGGGTCACCGCCTTTGAGTCGGCAGACGTTTAGGCCACGCCGGCCAAGTTCAATGAGCAGTTCATTGATTTCGGTCTGCGTCATTCGGTGGTCATCGCGGCCTTTACCAGCGTCGTAGAGTTCAGCGTCAGACCGTGCCTCGGCCAAGAGTTTTGGCGATGCGAGTCGGTCAAATACCACCGCGTCAGCAGTTCTCAGGCTGTCGAGGCCTTTGACGGTGATTAGGCCGGGATCACCTGGTCCCGCTCCAACCAGAACTACTTTCCCCATTGGGCCACTGATGCTCTTATCGCTGGTGATCTCTGGCATCAGTTATTTAGTGTCCCCTGCTACGAGCTGTTGTGCACCACGTTCTACAAATAGTTGACCGATTTTTCTTCCCACTTCTTCAGCGTTATCCGCCATGTCGACAAGACTTTCACGAATGATCGAGGCGCCATCAGGTGTCGACGCAAATGCTGAAAATTCGAGTCGTTTGCCTCTGATTTTTGCGTGGGCCGATACCGAGGCTGAGCAGCCTCCCCCGATTTCATCAAGGAATGCTCGTTCAGCACTGACTTCGAGATGAGTCTCTTCGTGATTCAACTTTGCTGCGAGGGCGATGGTCGGCGCGTCACCCATTCTCGTTTCAAGAGCGAGTGCGCCTTGCCCGACAGCCGGTACGAAGTTGGAACAGGGAAGATGTTGGGTGATTCGGTTTTCGAGTCCGAGCCGGTTCAATCCCGCTGCTGCGAGTATCACGGCATCAGGTCCGTCGGCTTCATCGAGTTTGGCAAGACGTGTTGGCACATTTCCGCGCAGTGACTCGACGATTAGATCAGGTCTCAGACTCTTTATGAGAGCCTGACGACGTGCGCTTCCAGTTGCGATACGTGATCCGGCAGGAATTTCTTCAAGTGTTTCACCGTTTCGGCTGATGAAGGCGTCCCGAGGATCTTCTCGAAGCGGTACTGCCGCGAGCGTGAACTGTGGTGGTAGAGACGATGGCATATCTTTAAGACTATGCACGGCGAGGTCGACTCGTTTGTCGAGTAGGGCAGCTTCCAATTCGCGCACGAAAACTCCCACGCCCAAAGCAGCTAGATTTTGGCGTTGATCGATGTCGCCAGTTGTTTTGATTACAACGATTTCGAATTCGACCCCAAAATTGGCTTCTTTGAGTGCGTCGACGACGTGACCGGTTTGAGTTAACGCCAACTCGCTACCGCGTGTGCCGACTTTGATATGACTTATTGCGACCGGTCTACCGGTCTTTTTGTCGTCAGTACTGCTCATAGGTGTAGATTCCGAAACCGCCTTGCCTAAGCTCTAGACTTGGCTCGCTGCGTCATGAGCTTCGAGTGCTTCGACCAGCATAGCCCGTGCTTTGTCAGCGTTCCCACTTTCGAAGATTTCAAGCATTTGATCAGTTATCGAATCTGCCCACTCGTTTGGAGTGACCTTCAGTTCACGTGCCCGCTGTTCTAATCGCACGTCAGCAAGTAATGGTCCCATGTCTGCCCAGCGAAGGCACTGACAGTTCTTTTCGTCGCTCATCCGTTCACGTAATCGGCGAGCGAGTGCAGGGCTTGATCCAGCAGTCGATACTGCGACAGTCACGTCGTTACGCTGTATAAGCGATGGTGCGATCCATGTGCAGAGAGGAGTGACGTCCATCACATTGAGTAGGATGTTTCGCTCGGTGGCTTCTTTTGAAATTGCTTCGTTGGTATCCATTGACGAGGTGTCGGCAACGATCACGACCCAAGATCCAGCGAGATCGCCAGCTTGGTACTTGCGGTCTATCCACTCGATTTCACCAGCGTCAGATTTCGTTCGCAGGGCAGGTGAGATTTCGTCGTCAGGGCTGAACAGTTTTACCTTGGCGCCACATTCGAGCAGGTAGTTCACCTTACGCTCACCTTCGTGAGCGTCTCCGCCAAAGACGATTCCAAGGCGATCCTTTACATCGAGGTACATTCCGTAATAACGCGGCACAGTGGTCTCCAGTTGGGGTGGGTTGCTTCGGGTGGTTCTGTCGAGGGTGGATCAGCCGATTGGCTGGAGTTCTTCTATGACGAATTCATCTTCGACGAAGTAGCGCACTCGGGTCTTTTTGTATTCTCGGAGGCTGTAGACAAGTGCTCGCTCGTCCATACCAGTCGATTCGGCGATTTCGTTGCCAAATCGTTCGCATTCTTCTGCGGATGTTCCGTGGACCATCGTGAAGTGTGAGTAAGGCCAGTCTTCGTAGGTTGGTCGTTGGTAGCAGTGAGTTACCGCTGGGTGCTGCGCCATGATGATTCCGATTTCCTCGGAACGTTCTTCTGGAACTTTCCAGACGATCATGGCGTTCGATGAGAAGCCCGCGCGCCGGTGGTGCAGTACTGCGCTGTAGCGGCGCATTAGTTTCTTTTCTACCAACTCATCGGCCTTTGCAAACATTTCATCGATGGTCATGCCAAGTTGCTCGGCCAACGAATCGAACGGTCGCGGTACAGCGGCAAGATCTTCCTGCATGACTTTCACGTAGTCGATGATGTCTTGGGTGACATCTGCTGCCGTTGTGCTCGTGGTTCCTTGATCATCGGGTCGATAGCCTTCGGTAGCATTGGACTTACCGTTGATCATGTCAAAATTCACACCGATTTTGAAAAATTTGATCGTTGGGAGGAGGCGAGTAGATTCGGCACCTGTGAGATTACCCAGCATTTCAACTTCGCCCTCTAGCGAGCGGTCGGGCGGAACGGCGATGGTAAACCAAAGGTTGAAATAACCGTCGCGTTCGTAGTTGTGGCTAATTCCAGGGTGACGATTAAGGAACTGAGCTGCCTGATCGAGTTTGTCTTCTGGAAAGCGCATTGCCACCAGCATCGACTGGTATTTAAGCTTCCGTGTATCGAAAATTGCTCCGATCTGTCTGACGACGTTTTTCCGTCGAAGGATACTGATCCGATTAATCACGTCTTGTTCAGACGTCCCGACAGTTTCGGCTATTGCCTTATACGGTTCTGCAACCAGTGGGAAAGCTGCTTGAATCGTGTTCATGATCAGGCGATCTATCGGGTCAAATTCGTCGAAAGGCATAGTTTTCGCTGTTCTATGGGCCGGACATTCCTCGATTGGGTGGTGAGGAAGGCGATTGTGGATTCTCTAGTAAAAGTGTATCTCAGGGGGCGGTGTATCTGTACCTGATCGAATTACGCAACAGTGTGAGGATTTCATCTTGCGTGTATGTGTGTGGTCTGCCACTCAAAAATCGCAATAAAACAGCATATCTGCTGTTCTAGGACAAATAGTCATTGTTTGAACTCATCGACCGCGTCAGTAAAGTCGAACCCTATATGCCCGATGCCAGGAACGATGTAGCCAAAATAGATGTTGTGCTCACCCGATTGAAGCTGAGTTCCAGTCACGTTGATAACGATATCTTTGTTCATTTTTAGGCCAAATGTATTGTTCTCAGTTACTTCGTTGAATGTGACTGCGACTCCATCACTTTCAAACCATGTTTGGTCCATGGAAATTTCTTCGATTTCGTCGAGCTTTAGTGGAACGAGTCCGACCGCGTACCCGGACCCCAACGAGTTACGAAGAGTGAAGCACCAACCCTCTCGTGTGTTTTTTAAGCTTGTCTTTACGTACAAGCGTCGCAGGATGAATGCAGGCACTAGAGGCATATTGATTCTCCTAAAGGCTTCGTATGTAAAGTGTTAATTGCCGTGAAGGCCTGAACGTTTAAGATACATCGTCCGTTCTGCTTTGACGGCATGGTCGGGGACTGTAATGACAGTGCCAGATATTTTCGCATGTACGTAGATTTTGGCTACTCGTTCGACGAGTTCAGCGACTCTGAGTGCCTCTTTTATCGTGTCGGCTACAGCGAACATGCCGTGATTGCGAATAATGGCAGCACGCCTATCTCCAAGAGCCATAACTGAGTTATGGGCAAGTTCCTTGGTGCCCGGAAATCCGTACTCGGACACTTCGATTTGACCACCGATGTAGACAACCATTTCGTCGATTATTGGCGGAATCGCTTCCGCTTTTACCGCCTGAACACTGGCGTATACGGAGTGGGTGTGGATTATTGCAGCGACATCAGGTCTTTCATCGTAAACAGCGATGTGCAGGAGTGATTCGGATGAGGGCGCCTGTTTGGTGCTTTCGACGGATTCAAGATCGTGATTGATGGCAACCATTTGGTCAGCAGTTATCTGGTCGTACGAAATGCCTGCCGGGGAAATGAGATAAAGCTGCGGTTTGTCGTTTTCGGCTGGCAGTTTGACCGATGCATTACCACTTGAGCCAGAAACCATACCGAGTCGATCAAGTCGGAGCATGGTTTCGAGTAGATTTTTGCGTTCTTGAACCCAGTTCATGTTGTTAGTTTCATCTTGATCGTTAGAGCTCCAGATTGTCGAGCAGTCGTTCTTTTTGTCGCCACTCAGAATAGAGACCTTCGTAGATTGCCGAATAGGTTGGATTAGGTTCGTATTTGGTCAGTTCTGTTGCTCGGATAGCCGTATATTCGGCGAGAGACGTAGATTTACCAACACTGGCTGCGACTTGTGACAGTGTCCCGAGCACTGTCGTTTCACCAGAATGGGCGATTCCGATTTCGCAGCCTAGAACGTTCACGAGAATGTTGCGGAATGCTTCGGTTTTGATCATTCCGCCACCCACCGCTATGTTGAGTGCTGGTCCTCTGAAGCTGTTGAGCCGTTCTATGTTGTATCGAATCGCGAAGGCAAAACTGTCGAGTGCCGATCGTGCGATATCAAATCGATCCGGTGGGTCTAAGGAGATAGGTATCGGGAAAAGGAGTCCGCCGGTGCGTTCTATGACGTTCGCGGTGTGCACGAGAGACGGTCCGAGAAATGCTGTGACGTTGTTTGAGCCGGGCTCGATATTTTCAATCGGTTCATCAATCGCCTTCATGACTTCGGTATTGTCGAGCGATCCGTACAGAAGGGATAGTAGCCATTGGTATGTGGCACCGGTATCGCCAGCGTTGCCATCAAGCACCCAGCGATTATCGAATACGTGTCGACCCGTCCACATCGCTCGTGTGTTGTCGAATACTGGACGCTCTGTTATTCGTTGGCAGGTTGTGCTCCAACCTGAAACGATGCCGATCGCATTGGGTAACTGAGCACCGAGACCTACGAGCCCGGATTGGGCATCTGGTCCACACGCTACTACGGGTGTGTTGTTTGAAAGTCCTAGCGGATCGGCGATTTTTTTCTTTAGCTTCCCGACAACTGTTCCTGGTGAGCAGGTTGATGGAAGTTGAATATCCCCAAGATTAAATGCTTGACCCAATGAGTTCGCTGGATTGCCAGTGGCGACTAATCCGAGACCAGCTTCGACGGCGAGAGTCTCTTCCATCAACAGTTCGCCGGTTAATTCAAGTATTAGCCAGTCGGCAATGCTGCACAGCGTTCGCGTTCGATCATATATTTCTGGCTTGTTCGTGGCGAACCATTTGAGGCGTGCCCACCCGGTTCGCACTCCGGGTCCGTGTCCGGTTAGTTCCCATAAATCAACTAGAGTATTCGCGTCGATTTCTACGCCCTCGGCACTTGCCCTCATATCTCGGTTTGGGCCTCCATAGATTGGACTGCCTTCGAGATTGAGTAGTACGATTCCTTGTCGTTGTGACGTGACACCGATTCCGGATATTTCGGTGGGTGTGATGTTTGCTGAACCGATCGCCTGTTGAGCGGTCAAAATTACAAGTTTCAAAGTTTTTTTTGGATCGAATTCAAGGGCCGAAGGTGGGGCATCTTCGGGCTTGAAGAATTCGATTGGAACTTTGATTGACGACAGCGGAGCACGAACCGCACCACCAATAGCGATTGTGAGATGGCTGGTTCCGAAGTCGATCGCCATGTAGAGGTCTGGTCGTGTTCCGGCAGTCACGTTATGTGCCTTGCTCAGATTGGGTGAGGGTAAATTGATCGCCAGTACCGATATCTTCGGCGATGTATTCAGCGGCGAGATTTCCGCTTCTGACCGCTGATTCCATAGTTGATGGCCAGCCGGTATCGGTCCAGTCGCCAGCTAGATAGAAACCGGGAAGCGGTGTTCGCTGTGCAAGTCGCTGTCTCCGTGATCCAGGTGTAACTCGGAATGTCGCTTCGAGCATTTTCACAATGGTGAATTTTTCAATTATCGCTGTGCGGGCGGCAGGGAAAGTTTTTGCCATTTCAGCAGTGAAAATCTCACGCAATTCTTGCTTTGATCGATCTTGCCATTCCCACGCACCACTCAAGGAAATGACGATGTGTTGGCCGGGTTCGGTTCTCGATTTGAGATCAGTGTCATTGAATACCCATTGGAGTGGGGAATCGAGGACGACGACGATTTTTTCACTCACGACGGGGCGGTTGTACCAGATGTGAATCGCAACTATCGGGGCTGTGCGAATTGACTCGGCGGGGGTGAAGAAATCATCCTGCCCTTTAGAACCACCGGGAATTAATGGGATCATGGCCGCAGCTGGAACCGCCGACACGATAGCTTCGCCCTCGACTAACTCATCGCTGGTGGTGCGTACGCCCGTGATCCTGCCGTCGGAAATTTCGAGCGAATGGACATCGACCCCTGTTCTAATTTCACCACCGTGGGATTCAATGAAATCTCGAGCATTTGAGCCAAGAAGAGTCGATAATCCAGTAAGAGGAATGCCCATTCCAGGATTTTTGCGCCCACTGAGCAAAGCCACTTTGATCAATTCGATGCCGGTGAGCGCGCTGACCCCAGTGATGTTGTCGTTGAGGGTCGGGAGGATTATGAGGTTCCAAAAGTTACGAAGGGTCTCATCGTTCTGTCCGTGATCCCGTAGCCAATCGTCAAATGTGATTAGATCATGAGTCGAGTTGGCGCCGAGTCGAGTCAGTTTTATTCTCAGTAGTCCCCAGAGAATTCTGAGTTGTCCAACGCGCCCAACATGGGTGTATCCGAAAAGTGCTGAAAGATTGGCAAGCGCACCGGGGAGTTTTCTAGCTTTGATCCAACGAGTTGTTCCGTGTTTGAGAACCGGAAATCCGATTCGCTCTTCTAACCGAATTTGATCGGACGCTCCGATATCGGCGATGTAGTCTTGGAACTGATTACAGGCACCGATGAAAACGTGCTGCCCATTGTCGATTTCCATGCCTGTATCGCTATCAGTGAACGAGTATGCTCGACCGCCTAAGAAGGGTCGTTTTTCGAGAACGATGGGCTGTATGCCGTTCTGGATAAGGCGCACGGCCGTGGCGAGCCCGGCTATACCGCCGCCAATGATGACTACGGTTCGAGTTGGCATAGATTAAACGAACCTGATTCCACGACTGCGGAGCCATATAACCGAAAGCAATTTGAATTTCTGTAACTTGGTAAGGCTGGCACGGTGGTTTAGTGTGTCGTAGTTATTCTTCTCTATCCGATCGAGAAGAATTTCATAGACCTTGATCATGGTCTCAGGACATTGGCGCGATTTTTTATCGAGTAAAGGGAACAGTCGAACGCCGGATTTGAGATACTTTCGTGCACGTGCGACCTGGAATTTCATGAATCGTATGTATTCAGGAGTGACTCGCTTTTCACGAAGATCCTCGATTGTTACTCCGAACTCCATTAGCTCTTCTGAGGGTAGATAGACCCTGCCGATTTCGAGATCTTCGGTGATGTCCCTCAATATATTAGTCAACTGCAATGCTATGCCGAGATCGACAGCGTATTCGACGGCTCGTTCGTCTTCGTATCCGAATACTTCAATCAGAGCGAGGCCAGTAGCACTGGCGACACGCTTGCAGTATTCAACCAGATCTGCCCAAGTTTCGTACTTCGTGCCGTTGATGTCCATCCGGCAACCTTCTACCACGTCCAGAAGGTGTTGTTGGTCTATCGGGTACTTGTGAAGAGTGTCACCAAGAGCTAGCCACAGGTCCGATGTTGCTTCGCTAATGGATATGGTGTCGCCGTTGTCCGAGTAGTCGCCTGCGTATGCAGCTGCGAGATGCATTTGGAGAGAGTCGAGAGCTTCACCGGTGCGGTCACCGTAATTGCCATCGTCTACGATGTCATCGGCTAGTCGGCAGAAAGAGTACCCAGCGTAGACGGCGTCGCGCTTTTCGTGCGGAAGCGTGATGAACGCGTAGTAGAAGTTAGATGAAGAAGCTTTGGTCGATGCTGCTACAGCTTCGTAGGCATCAGCGATTCGTTGGTTAGTGACTGCTGGCATCGCTTGCATTCTAGGCAGTATGCCTTGATTGCGACTTGAAAGCACTCTTCGCAACAAGGTTGATTCCAAGCTTTGAACGGAACCAAGTCGAGGCGAAGATGCGAGCTTTACCTAATTTCGAGATTGTGGGTCGAGATGTGACCACATCGTAATTTTGGCGTTCGATCGATTTCAGAATTTCCAGACCGCCATGAACGAATAGAGCGAAATCGAATTTTATCTCGTTGCCGAGAGAATTTGCCAACGAGTAGCCCTCGATGAACATCTGACGAGCGCGCGCTACCTCGAACTTCATTAGCGATTCGAAATTTTTATCGTGTTTGCGGTTAGTGATTTGCGCTTCGGAAACGCCGAACCGTTCGAGGTCTTCAATCGGAATGTAGATGCGATCGAGTTCGATATCGACGCTCACGTCTTGCCAAAAATTCGCAAGTTGTAATCCTGTGCAGGTTTTGTTAGCTAATTCATGCAACTTTGGATCTCTAATACCACTCAGGAAAAGTACTAAGTGCCCAACTGGATTTGCGGAGTAGGTGCAGTACTCAAGCACATCGTCGAAAGTGTTATGTCGAATGATAGATTGGTCGCGTCGGTTGGCTTCGATCAGTCGCTTGAATGGCTCTGACGGGATGTCGAATGTTTGAATTGTTTCGGCGAGGGCGACGAAGTAGGGGTGCGAAGGGGTATTTGAATTGGCGATTGGGTAACAGTGTTCGAGTTCTCGTTCCCACAGATCGAGGAGGGTCATCCGATCACCTTCGGCTTCGTCGCCCAGATCATCTACACTTCGTGAGAAGGCATAGATCGAGTAGAAATGTTTGCGAAGACGCTTTGGTAGCATGCGCGAGCCAATGCTGAAATTTTCGTAGTGGGTTTTCGCAAGCTGCTCGCATGCTTTAAATGTTGCAGCGAGGTAATCGGGCGAGTTGGATCCGACTTCCATGTGCGGAACCGGAAGCCGAACAGCCGATGTAGCTGACTGAATCATGGGTCCTTTTTCGACATCGAATTCGATGCCGATTTGAAACCTAGAGGCCCATTACCTGAACGGCAACCTGGCGTGGTTTGGGCTCGTCCAGTTCGACGAGGAATACACGTTGGAATTCCCCGAGTAGGGGGGTTCCGTCAATGATCGGAACAATTTCTGATGTACCGAGGATCATGTGCTGGCAATGGGCGTGACCATTGGGGCATTCGTTTGGGCGCATGCTGACGGTGCGAAGTTCAAAATCGTTGTGGCCGTAGTATGCGTCTTTTGGAGCACATCGTTCCAAAAAGTGTTCCATATCTTGCAAGAGCAAAGGTTCGTTCTCATTAATCATTACAGAGAACGTGGTGTGAGTGCTGAAGATTGATACTTGACCGTTCTTGACACCGGACTCGGAAACAAGTTGTCGGACGGTATCCGTGAAATCGATTAGCTCGGGAGCGTCAGTCGATTCGACTTTGACGATCTTGCTAAATACCTTGTATTCGGTGCCGGTAGTTAAACCGCCGGGAGATGTGCCATTCAACACGCTAATTCGACCGGCCTCAACAGCCGACATCGCACGTGTCTTATCCGAATGCAAACTTATTTCCCCCCTAGGGCAAAAAATAGCGAGGTGGCTAGTGAGCAGCCTCGCTCAGATCACGCGTTCTAAAGCCGTCTATTTCCGATTACCATTGCGGAGATCTGGTGACTTAAATTACGGCTACAAACATGTTACTTCAACAAATGTCGACAAGCATCTGTCGATTTTATGGAGAAATCTCACGTTTGCTGCTGTGTCAGGTCGCATCGCTCGACTTTGAATCAACCGATTTAGTATAGCGTTTTGCTGGCTTGCCCAGTCTAGTTTTAGTCGCAATTACGTCTTAGATCGTGAATTTTCTTCGCTTCGAGTCACTGAATGTCCGTTCGCTCTATTTTTTACTATTGCGAGTCCAATGGTTCTTCGACTCTGGTTAGTGCGGTGTGAGCTTCCATAAATGCGGTCATGAAAGTGGTTATGGAAGCACTGGCGCGTGTAGATGCTCTTCTTAATCGAATAAGGTCAAGCAAATCTTGGGGCGAATTAGACAGGTGCTTGATGTAGGCAGTGAGCCCGCGTTCATTTGGCCCCGACCCAAGTCTGTCGATGATTGCGGGGACATTAAAATCTCTAGTATCAAGCACGCTTGCTACAACTCCCCACGGGACACCTGCCTTTGTGGCTGTGGCTGCGACGGTATGCGCTTCAGTGTCAACTGCTGTGGCGTTGATAGCCTCTCCAAGCCATCGTTTTGCGCCGGGTGTCGTCGGGACTCTACTGACTGTGACGATCGTACCGTGATGGAAGTCCAAACCTGACATTTCAGCTGCAGTTCTGGCAGTGAGGAGCATGGTTCGGTCTGGTCCCAATGAGTTGGTGTCGTCGACGAACGACCATTCAAAGGGGGTGCCTGGAAGATTTAGAACTCGTGCTGCGATCACGATGTCGCCAGATCGGGCATGGTCTTTTGTTGCTCCGCAAAATCCGAACGAAATTATCGCTTCTGGTTGAAATTCACCTATCGCCCACTGGGTGGCCCGCGCAGCTCGTTCAGGGCCGGATCCGCTCAGGACTATCACCGGGAATTGATTTGAACCGGATGATTCCGGCTTGTATGCAGCGAAATCTTCCGGGGCTTCGACTGGCGTGTAATCACTGGAACTGATGATTCCAGTTGCCTCACGTTGTAGTGATCCGATTGCGACGATCATTTAGGTTATTGAATTCGGCTAGATAATTGGTGGTCGGTCGAGATTTGTTAGGGAAATTCAGGTCGCATCGCTAGGTGTTTTCTTGAGACGAATCGCCCTAGCTCAGGATTCGCGTACGAGCAGGAATTCTCCTAGTTCAGTGAAGTCTTCGGCAGTGGAACCGGAAAGATCAAGCGACTCTATCATTCGCTTACAGTCGGTCCAGCGACTTTCTGCCATCGATTGGCAGTAGTCATACGTGCCCAGGTTATCCATTTCTCCAAGCACGACGTTTACATCTTCTTCTTGAAGATCATCTTTGGTACGGAATATTTGCTTTAACCGCTCCGCTGTAGCACCGGTTGATGCGCTAAGAGCGTGGACCGCCGGTAGTGCTTTCTTCTTTCGCCGAATATCTGCCCCCACTGGCTTTCCTGTCTCTTCTCCGCCCCAAACACCCAGTACGTCATCTCTAATCTGAAAAATGCGCCCAAGATCGTAACCTATAGCTTTGAGAGCGGTCGCTTTTACTCGGTCTGGCCCCAATCGGGGTGCGACAAGACTACCGAGATAGATAGATGCTTCGATAAGTGCCCCTGTCTTGCGTTCGATCATATCTAGGTACTGTTCGACGCTGACTGATTCTTCTGTTTCGAACGAGATATCGAGGTACTGGCCTTCCATCATTTTAAGATAATGGCCCGTTAGTTCCGCTTCGGCCTCAAGAGCGACCGAATCGTCCACACCGGCAGCTCGTAACTTCCATGCTGCCGTATCTGCGATTTTCAGCATGGCGTTACCTGAAATGATTGCTGCAGACTCGCCCCAAATCGCCCACACTGTTGGTCGATGGTGGCGTACACGATCCATGTCTTCGAGATCGTCGTGTATAAGTGAAAAATTGTGAACATACTCGAGCGCGACGGCTATTGGGTCTGCGCGCTCGAGATCGCCACCTACTGAATCAGCTGCCAACATTGCCAATGTGGGGCGCATGCGCTTGCCGCCGAGTGACTTCGAATCAGTGCCATCTATTTCTTGCCAACCCATGTAGTAACGGTGGATGTCGTAGATGGCAGGCTGGAGATCGACGAGTTCTGCACGAAGAGCCTCATCTATTCGCTCTTGATAGCGCGCGAAAAAGGCAGGGAGAGAGGGTGGCTTATTTTCCGCCGAAGAAGATTGTGCTGAGTTGATCGGAATCGAATTCAAGATATGTTCGAGGTGAGCAATTTTACTGAATATGTAGGGTATCGCTTCACCGACAACATGGGGCGAACATTCTTGTATTGCATATGCAGTCTGAACTGAAATAAAAGAGAGCCGTCAGCGAATTCGCTGGCGGCTCCGGTGAACATATCCAAATACTGGGAATTCGGACAAGGCTCAGGTTGAGTTATGCAGCCGAGATTTCGAGCTTTCGAGCCTTTTTCGACTCAAGCTTCGGCAACTTGATTGTTAGAACACCGTCTTTGAAGAGCGATTCGGCTTTCTCGAAATCTACGGTTTCGGGAAGTCGAAGCGCTCTGTAGTAAGAACCCGTTCTGCGCTCGCGCAGGAGGTAGCCATCAGATTCTTTGCTCGATGATTCCTGAGTCTCTGCCTTAATAGTCAGAACGTTGTCATCGACCGATACATCGATATTGTCCTTAGTTGTTCCGGGGATAGAAGCGATAACGACTAGATTGTCGCCTTCTTGGGCGACATCAAGCGGTATGCTCCACGCTTCCTGTTCTGTACTGGCGGTGAGGCTTGGTCGAATGCCAAGAAATCGAGTGAAGATATCTTCGAACTCACGTGTATTTGCAAGCGGTTGCCATTTTTGAATTGGCATTGCATTTCCTTTGTATTTGTGCCTTCGCTGCGGGAACTGTGGCCCGGAGCGTTAGCATCTCTTGTTTATGTATTACTCAAAACCTGCGCAAGTCAATTATAGAAATCTAATAAATGAATTGTCAAATCATATATTCAGTAAATAGTAAGATGTGTTACGGTTCTATTATGTTGAACCGAAATTGCTGTTACATTCAGGCAATACAACACTTTGGATAATCTATAAAACGACTTATGGCACAGAACTACTACGATCTACTGGAAGTGAGTAATGACGCTTCCGATAAAGAAATCAAATCTGCCTACCGGCGGCTGGCTAGGAAGCTTCATCCTGACGTGAATCCGAACGATGAGCGCTCCCAAGACCAATTTAAGAAGGTGAATGAGGCTTACGAGGTAATTGGTGAACCTGCTCGAAGGAAAGACTATGACCAGTTTGGTGACAACTGGAAGCATGCCGACCAGATGCGCAACATGGGGGCAAATCGAGGTCCGAGTGCTGGGTCGGGATTCAACCTCGGTGATCTATTCGGGGGCGGGAGAGGTGGCCCGCAGGCAGGTGGATTCAGTGATCTATTCGGTGGCATGGGTGGTCATGCGCGGCAGCAACCGCAGAAAATGCAACATAAAGGTACGATCGACGTATCGCTTGATGAGGTGTATGCGGGTGCGACTCGGAGGATATCTATTGGGTCGTCATTGACCACCAAACGCAACTTGGAAGTTCAAATTCCGAAAGGTGTGCCGGATGGGCAGAAAATTGTATTGCGCCCAGACAGTAATACCGAAGTCACGCTCACAGTAAACGTGCGTTCTGACAAGCGATTCATTCGAGATGGCGCAAATTTACGTGCTGACATCGCGGTGCCGTTGCTCGATGCGATCCTAGGTGGCGAGGCTGAAGTGCCAACGATGACGGGGCGTATAGTGCTGAATATTCCGGCTGGAACGCAAAATGGTCGATCTTTCAAAATCAATGGACGTGGGCTTCCCAAGCCAAAATCTGATGAAAAGGGTGACTTGTATGTGTCCGTCAAGGTTCGCCTACCTGAGACGCTCTCAGATGAAGAACGGCAACTCTATGCAGAGCTCATGGAAATTCGTTTGAGTTCGTCTGTAGGCGAAGCCAACAGAGAGGAGGATGCCGGATGACGATGGGACACAACGATCCGGTTTTCGCAATCGGAATCGTTGCCCAAATATGCGGGGTTCATCAGCAAACGCTTCGAAATTACGAGCGGTGGGAGTTGGTGATTCCTCAGAGATCGAGTGGCGGTACTCGGCTTTATTCTAATCGCGATGTCGAACTAATCCAGCAGATATTGCGATGGAAAGAAGAGTTCGGTCTGAACCTTGCAGGCATCGAAGTAATGTCGAAACTTTTAAATCGTATCGATCGATTGGAATCACATGTACAGAACTTGACTGTCGAGATAGTCAAGCTACGCGAGGGTCAGACGAAGCTGCCGAACTAACAACTCTTGGATCTTTGGCTCGATCCAGCGTTTTTGGATGGGAAGCAGAACTAGGTAGAAGGCAGGGAATTATTTAGATGGTATTGAAACAAGATGATTTCACAGAGCAGGCTCAAGCCGCGTTAGGCGCGTCTCAGCAGTTGGTGGTACAGATGCGTCACAGTCAGTGGGATGTAGAGCATCTTCTGATTGGCCTTTTGCAGATCGAAAATTCTCTTTCGGCAAAAATTCTCACAGTACTCGGTATTGACGTAAGTGATTTATTGAAGGAACTCGAGGCGAAACTTGAAAAGTCGCCGAAACTCGGTAGCTCTTCGAACCACCCGCAAATATATCCTACCCCCCGAGTTCAAAAGGCGATTGAGGTTGCAAAAGAAGAAGCTGACAGACTTAAGGATGAATTGATCGGTGCAGATCACTTGCTCGTTGCGCTTGCAAAAGAGTCGAGTGGTGATATTGCAGAGATCTTCATACAAAGGAACATCACACAAGAGCGGGTCTACCAAGCGTTGCTTGAGGTTCGAGGGTCTGCTCGGGTTACCGATTCGCGTGCTGAGAGTAAATACAAGGCACTTGCGAAATATAGCGTTGACTTAACGGAACTCGCCCGCGAGGGGCGACTCGATCCAGTTGTCGGGCGTGATCTTGAAATTCGTCGAGTCATGCAGACGCTGACGCGCCGGACAAAGAACAACCCGGTGCTTATCGGTGATGCTGGGGTTGGCAAGACGGCGATCGCTGAAGGACTTGCACAACGAATTGTCGCTGGAGATGTTCCAGAGAGTCTGCAGGGTCGGCGTGTCATTGCGCTCGAGATGGGATCGCTGGTCGCTGGTGCGAAGTTCAGAGGTGAATTCGAAGAGCGCCTGAAAGCCGTTATGGACGAAATCCGCCAGGCTTCGGGAGAAATTGTGCTGTTCATCGACGAAATCCACACCGTTGTTGGTGCTGGAGGTGGTGACGGTGCGCTCGACGCTTCGAATATGATGAAGCCTGCGCTCGCCAGAGGTGAGTTGCAGACGATTGGTGCGACTACTCCCAATGAGTACCGCAGATATATAGAAAAAGACCCTGCACTAGAGCGTCGATTCTCACCGGTATGGGTTCTTGAGCCCGACACCGAAACGGCGATCGAGATGCTCGAAACTCTAAGGCCACGCTATGAGCAACATCACGGCTTCACGATAGAACAATCGGCACTAGAGGCTGCCGTCAAGTTGTCGGCTCGATACATCTCAGATCGGCTGCTGCCGGACAAAGCAGTCGATTTGATCGACGAAGCTTGTGCGAAAAAGCGTATCGAGAATGAGCTATTGCCTTCGGACTTGAAGCACATGCAATCCGAACTACAGAAATTGGATGGCGAAGAAGAATCGGCTTCAGCACGTGGCGACTATGAGCGCGCAGCAAATGCCAAGGCATTAAAACTCCGAAAACTTGAGGAATACGAAATCACCAAACGTGAATGGGACAAGACCCACGTTATTAGCGAGGTAGTTACCGACGAAGACATCGCAAGTTTGATCGCTGAACGAACAGGGATTCCTGTTACGCGATTGGTCGAGGGTGAAGGCGATCGTCTTCTACACCTCGAAGAGCGGTTGCACACCCGTGTGATCGGTCAGGACAGAGCGGTTGAGGTGCTTTCCGATGCAGTTCGTCGTGCGAGAGCGGGGTTAAAAGACCCGAAGCGCCCGATCGGCAGTTTCATATTCTTGGGTCCAACGGGTGTTGGTAAGACCGAGCTTGCTCGCGCCCTTGCCGAGTTCATGTTCGATGATGAAGACAACATGATTCGAGTCGATATGTCGGAGTATCAAGAACGTCACACAGTTTCAAAGTTGATTGGGGCACCTCCGGGATACGTTGGCTTTGATGAGGCTGGGCAATTGACCGAGGCAGTACGGCGCCGACCGTTCTCTGTTGTTCTTTTTGATGAGATCGAAAAGGCCCACCCTGATGTATTCAACACGTTGCTACAGGTACTTGACGATGGTCGACTTACGGACAGCCACGGACGAACCGTTGACTTCCGAAACACGATCATCATCATGACAAGCAACCTTGGATCCGAAGGCATTGCTCAGCAGGCATTCGGCTTCCAGAAGCAGAGTCGTGAGGAGACTGAGAGTGCGAGAGTTCGGACGAATGTTGAAGATGCTCTTAAGAAACAGTTCAGGCCCGAGTTCCTGAACCGGTTGGATGAGTACATCGTGTTTGACTCACTTGATCAGGGCGATATCGAACTGATCGTCGACAAATTCATGGCAGAGGTTTCAGATCGGGTTGTCGATCTGAAAGTATCGATCAGCTTGACCGAAGCTGCTCGCGTGTGGCTCGCCAAGACCGGGTTTGACCGAATGTACGGCGCAAGGCCGCTCAAAAGAGCGATACAGCGGTATGTCGAAAGCCCGCTCTCGAAGCGATTGCTGGCGGGTGAGTTCCCTGAGGGTTCAGCGATAGTCGTTGATGAAGGGGAGGGTGAGTTGACGTTTACTCTCAATGAAACAATCATCACTGAAAAAGGTGATGACACCGCTACGAGTGAGAGTCAGGCAGATGAATCAGCCATGGAAACTGTGGCTAATTAGCAAAGTCCGATTCTGGAAGCAAGTGAACTTAACGTGAGAATAGACATCCCTCTTTGCCTAACTTGGTTGAGTAGTGATGTCTATTCGCGTCAGGTCACGTAAGATGCGGGAGTGTCGGATCATTCAATAAAACATACTGGACTTAAAACTCCCATCGAACCCACGAATAAACTCGCCGAGTTTATATCGAAGCATCACCGCACCTATCAGACTGTCCTTTGGACTGTGGTTGTTGGATCGGTAGTGGGTGGGACGATTGCTTGGGCTGCTGACTGGCTTAATGTGCATGATGCCGGTTATTGGGGGGCATTTTTAATCAATTTGGTTGGTTCGGCTGCTGTTATTGTTCCATTTCCTGGATTGGCGGCAATATGTGCGGGATCCACTTCAGAGATCGGATTGAACTTTGTGTTGTTGGCCATTGCCGGTGCAGCCGGGTCGACCCTCGGTGAAGTGACTGGTTATCTCGCCGGGTATGGAAGCCAAGGAGTGGTCCAAAAATCGCGCTATTATCCACGAATTCGTGATTGGGTAGTACGGCGCGGCGGGTTCGCATTGTTTATTCTCGCAGTAGTACCGAATCCGCTGTTTGATATCGGCGGAATTGCGGCAGGATCACTCGGCTATCCGATATCCAGATTTTTCTTTTGGGTGGGACTCGGTAAGTTGATCAAATTCCTTATCGTTGCATATGCCTGCCGGCAGTCGATCTCTTGGCTTGTCGACCGCATCTAGCGTGTCGACGGGTGATTTATGTGCTGGATATATCTGCTTGTCTGACTCGATCAATTCCGAAAAAATAGAACCACTTAGTTCGTCTCATGACCTCGACACTGCGTCTGGTCCTGTCGTCCTACTCACTGGATTTCATCTGTGGCTGGCGATAAACAAACCGCTAGTTTTCCGATTTGCGTTGATTGTTTTTATCATCAGTTTTATGGTCGTTGGTACAGTGCTGTGGCTTACGGATTCATTGAACGTGGAGAGTGTCGGGTACGGTGGACTATGGGTTGTTAGCTTTATTGCAGCCGGGTCGATCATCCTTCCGATTCCCGGGCCGGCCGCAGTGTGCTTCGCAGCAGCACCCGCTTTAGGGCTGAACCCGATAACAATAGGAATTGTTTCTGCTACAGCGGAGGCACTTGGTGAGATGACAGGATATCTAGCGGGGCTTTCTGGACGTTCACTGTTACAGCGTAACAAGTACTATCCGAGGGTCCATTCACTGGTGCAACGTCGAGGCGTAATAATATTGTTCTGTGGTGCGATAATTCCGAATCCGCTGTTTGATGTGATAGGAATAGCGGCGGGTAGCATTGGATACCCTGTAAAAAAATTTCTCGTCGTTGTGTTCGTTGCGAAGGCGATCAAATCGACTTCCATTGCCTATGCCTGCTTCTGGGGCATAGATTGGATCCAGGGGCTGTTTGGATGACCGACAATATTGGTCGATTGGGCGTGGTGGTGGTTGCCGCTGGTCGAAGCTCTCGAATGGCGGGTATCGATAAACAGGTGGCCATGCTTGGCGGTGAGGCCGTGATTTCTCACTCACTCAGAGTATTTGAAGAATCCGACGCGGTTGGTTCGGTCATTCTCGTTATGTCCGCTGAAAATCTTGATGCAGGAAATAGCGCGGTCAAGATTGGTGAGTTCTCCAAGGTTGTCAAAATCGTTTCAGGCGGTTCGCGTCGTCAAGACTCGGTGAAAATAGGACTGGATTTACTGGCCGAGCAGCCCGGAGGAGCACCAGAATTTGTGGTTGTGCATGATGGTGCCAGACCGTTTATTGATCAAGCGATGATTAAAAGAGGTTTGGTTACTGCTCAGAAAATTGGTGCGAGCATCGCAGCTGTACCGGTTAAGGACACGATAAAAAATGCACCACACCGAGTTGTGATAGATACGCCTGATCGATCAGCAATGTGGGCTGTGCAGACTCCGCAAATATTCAGATATGACGTGCTTATGACGGCGCACCAAATGATCCAAGAGGATGTGACTGATGATGCATCGATGGTGGAATCAGTTGGAGGATTGGTGGCGGTTTTTGATGGATCGAATGACAATATCAAAATCACAACACCGGAAGATTTGGAGCTGGCGAGTCTGATTTTCAATAGACGCCAGAGTCTATCCCTGTTGAAATCAGGAAGCGTTGGAGTTGAAGGCTCGCGATTTGGAATCGGATTCGATGGTCATGCACTTGTGGATGGCGGGCCACTTAGACTTGGTGGAATTGATGTCGAATTCGAGCAACGTCTCGACGGTCATTCCGATGGCGATGTGTTATTTCATTCGATAGCTAGTGCCATTTTGGGTGCTGCCGGACTTGGCGATCTGGGTGGCCGCTTTCCATCTTCGGACAAACGGTATGCGGGATTTGATTCGGCTCAATTCATTGCTGCGGCAGCTCGATTAGCACTCGAAGCCGGATGGCTGGTGTCGCATGTCGATGCTACGATCATTGCGCAGAGACCACGACTCGCGTTAGAAACCTCAAAGATGACGGCTAAAATCGGCGTGATAATTGGTCTTGAAAATTCCAGTATCAATATAAAAACAACGTCAACTGATCACGTTGGCGCAATTGGCGCGGGTGAGGGCATTGCAGCCCAGGCCATCGCAACTCTTATTCCAGCACAAAAGTAGCTTATCGAAACGCATGATTCAGCTCTACAACTCGCTTACCCGCACAAAAGAAAATTTCACACCGATCGGTGATGAAGTAAGAATGTACGTGTGCGGGGTAACCGTCTACGACGATTCTCATCTTGGTCATGCGTTGAGCAGCATCGTCTTTGACGTACTCGACAGGTATTTGGAGTATCGAGGATTCAAGGTTAGGAAGGTTCAGAACTTCACCGACGTTGATGACAAGATCATCAACCGTGCGAAAGCCGACGGTACTCCGTGGGAAGAGATAACGGCGAAGTATATCGAATCGTTCTTTAGGTCGATCGATGGCTTGAATGTTCGGCGCGCAACTGTGCATCCACGTGCCACCGAAGATATGCCGGAAATCATCGCACTAATCAACCGATTGATTGACGCGGGTGCCGCATATGAATTGAACGGATCGGTTTACTACCGAGTTCGAAGTAAGGCGGATTACGGCAAGCTGAGCGGTCAGAATATCAACCAAATGCTTGAAGGCACGCGGAACGAAGAAGATGGGAAAGAAGACCCCGCCGATTTCGCTCTTTGGAAGGCTGTGAAACTCGATGAACCGAAGTGGGATAGCCGGTGGGGGCCGGGTCGACCGGGCTGGCACATCGAGTGTTCTGCGATGGCGTTTAAGCATTTGGGCGAACAGATCGACATACATGGCGGTGGTTTGGATTTAATTTTCCCGCACCACGAAAACGAGATCGCCCAAAGCGAATCGGCTTCGGGTCTAGTGCCGTTCTCGGGTGTGTGGGTGCACAACGGACTACTGCGTACTACCGGTGCGACTATGAGTAAGTCGCTTGGTAATGCATTCAACGTAAAATCGGCACTTGAGGTGTTTAGTTCAGACGCAATTAGACTTTGGATTTTGCAGAGTCATTACCGCACTAATCCTCTTCTCGACAAGAAGTTGATTGGCGATGCAGAACGATCAATGCGACGAGTGCGCCAAGCCGTTGAAGCTGTTCCTGTTGAATCTGAAAAATCATTGGATCCAGAGCCGTACAAACGTAGATTCGTTGAGGCTATGGATGACGATCTCAGTACTCCGCAGGCTTTGGCTGCGATATTTGATTTGTGCCGAAAAATGAACCGGACGCGCGCTGACGGAAACGATGTGTCTGCTGCTGCTGCGACAGTGCGGGAGCTTACTGGAGTCCTCGGGCTTACCTTAGTAGCTCCGCCTAAAAAGATTCAAGGTCTATCTGACTCAGATATCGAAGCATTGGTACAACGGAGGAAGGATGCTCGTGCTGCCAAGCTCTGGGCCGATGCTGACGCTATCCGAGATCAACTGGATGCTGCCGGAATTTCCATTACTGACACGGGTGGCGAGACTGCGTGGTCGCGGAGCTAAGATCGCTGCTCGGTAGTAGAAGTTAAGTTGTCACTATCCTCTACGCTGGGTTTAATCGCGTTGGTCGGGATGTGTGAGGTCGGAAACTTAGACCGTCGGGTTTAGGGTGACTATTCCTGCTGTGCCGTCGACTGCGATTATCTGGCCGTCGGCGATTTTGGATGTAGCTTCTTTCGTCTGAATTACACAGGGTATTCCGTACTCTCGGGCTATCAGTGAGGCGTGCTGAAAATTGTCGCCACCGTCGAGAATAAGTCCACCGAGCAATGGAAATATCGGAACCCAGTCAGGACCTGTGTTTTCGGTGACTAATATTTCGCCTTTTCGAATGTGGGGCGGCGTGGATGATCGCGTGAGTACGACACGGGCGATGCCGGTGAACGAACCGGCTGAAGAGGGTTCGCCGTAGAGCATCATGCCGTCTTCACTTAGACCTCGAAGCGGTTCTTCGCCTTCCTCTTTTTCCTCTTCTGACGGCTTGGTGCCAATGTATTCAGGTAGCTCAAATTTTAAACTTTCGTCGAACGCTTCCTTCGCCTGAATCACGAGGGTTCGAAGACCTGTGTAGTTATTCGATTTGACCGCATTTTCGAGTTGTTCGAGGCGGAGGTAGAAGATGTCGTTCGGGGTATTGATTGATTTGTTACGGAAGAGCGATTCGCCAGCGCGGTTGATCGATTCTCGGTATTCTCCGAACGTGCATTGTTCGATGAGGTAGTTGTGGTTCTCCATCATCTTTATGTGTTGAGTTCCGCGGAATAACTCGAATTCAAATTTCTTTCGAAGTTTGGTGTTGCGTCCGATTGCTTTGCGAACTGCGCTAATCGCTGTATGGCGTTTGACTGCGAGATCAGAGTGGGAACGGCCTACTTGCTCGAGATCTTGTCTGACGTACGACCCGATGGAATCGAGCGGTATCTCCGGCTTCATGTTCCATGAGGGATCGGTTGGTTTCCAAGCGGTTCCGTAGCCGATGCCATTGCGTCGCCCCCAGATTTTCATCAGGGATCGGAAGCGGGATCGGAACAATGGGACGACTGGGTGCTTTCCATTGCCGCGTGCGAACAAGGATTCGTAATCACGGCTTTCGAATATATGAGTGAGATAGGCATCGGACTTCACGAGACTGGCTAGACTCATGAATCGGCGAGATAATTTCGCCGTCATATGGTTGATTCCGAGGGTGAGATCCGACGCTTCAACGGGAGATTTACCGGTTATTTCGGCGAATATTTTCGGTAGATCGTCTTTCGTTTTGAAACCCGCCCAACAGCGCCAGTGGAGATCACTCTGGTGATCGGCTGCTAGTTGCATAGTTCGTCGTAGATTGACGATGTGGTCAGCTACGGGTGCTGAAGCGAGGGGACGAGCTGCTTCGATTATGGCAAGATTCTTCTTGAGCAGGGGTTCAATTACTTCATAGAAATAGGTAGTTTTATTCTCGAGATGACGATGACCCATCAGATGGTGCTTTAAAAGGCGTGCTTTCGTTTCTTCAGGATCGCGAGGTGATTCGGCGGAGAAGAGATAGCCGTTCACTAATTTTCTGAGATCACGACGGCCCATGTAAGCGCCAGTGAAATCGACTGATCGCTTCTCAGCGATACTCGACATCAAGTTGTAGTCAATAACCAATGGCAATGTCGGCTCAGGCTTTCCCGAAGTCCAATGAAGTTTTTCTTCTTCGGTATCATCCCATTCGACAGGGAATACGGTTTCTTTTTTAGCTCCGGTGGTGACAGGGCGAGATTGCAGAATGTGGACTGTATTCCCTACAACAGCGAATTCAATGTCGCGATCGTCACCAGCAGAACTTTTGATAGTTGCCGCAGCCCTTGCTACAGCATGGAGTTGATCGTCTGTAAGTGCCGGGTTGCTTCGTACGTCAGATGGGACGGGCACGCGGTCAGTTGACCCAGCGGTGCCTTGAACGAACATCCACTCTTTATCAATCACGTTTCGGTTTGTGATATCCAGAGATTCTGAGTTGAGCGTGAACGAATCTGCTTGTGCCTCACCTGAAACGACACCCTCTCCGAGTCCAAGGGCGGCATTAATGAGTATCTGATCCTTACCGTCTCGGGGGTCGCGAGTGAATATAACTCCACCGGCATCAGCATTGATTAGGTCCATAACTAACACCGCCATCGAACCGGCTTCATGTGGAATTCTCTGATGCTGTCGGTAAGATATGGCTCGACCTGTGTAGTACGACGCCCAAACATCACGAACTCGTTTGAGTACAGATTGGGCGTCGGTGGCATCAAGGAACGTATCGTACATGCCGGCAAACGATGCACCTTCAAGATCTTCCGCTGTAGCAGAAGATCGGACTGCAAGATGGTGCGGAATTGCCTTGACTCGATTAGAGATAGCTTTGGCCAGTCCAGCCGGGGTATCGGCAGTGCTGAGTAGTGCCCCTATGGAATTGGCGGCATCGAACGATGATGAAGTATTTTCGATATCGACGTTGTCGAGAATCGCTGATATCTCACGTTTGATTGGTGCAATGAAATCTGTAAACACGCTGGCGGGAATTACAAAACCTGATGGAACCGTTGCACCCATTTTGATGAGATCGGCTACTGAGGCTGCTTTGCTTCCGACTAAAGATGGGTCGAGCGCTTGTGATGAGTCGAGTTCAACGATGAATGCTGCTAGTTGGAATGTGGACATAGCGGTGGATATTACACCTGCCGAGTTGCTGCCTGTGGTTGGAAAAGACAAAAAAACAGGCGCTCAATGGCGCCTGTGCAATTCGTACCTATGAAGGCTTGAAGCGACTAGCTGAAGCGAACGTTTGCGATTGCCACGCTCACGAACACGACGGCGAGCACAATTGTGATTCTGAAGAGCATTCGTTCAACGCCGCGACGTGAACGGAACGTACCAGATGATTCACCAAAGAGGGAAGAGCCGGAGCCGCGCGCCTGTAGAAGCAATACGACGATTAGCGTAATTGCGGTGAACATCAGTATGAGGCTAAATACGGTTTCCATAAAACTTCCTGTGTGCCATTTTGGAGCACAACTTGTCAACAGCTATCTATGTTAGGGCTACGCGGGCGGTCTCGCCACATTTTCAGGCACATCGGAGTGCGGATAGTTCACCCACTGACGATATAAAAACCATTTGCCTACAAGTGGCGAGCTGCCAGCTTCTCTTTAATCATTTCGGTAGCTTGTACCGGATCGGCCTGTCCGCGGGTTGCCTTCATAACCTGACCCATTAGCGACTTGAGTGCTACTTCTTTACCGCTTAGGTAATCGTTAACTGCCTTTTCGTTGTTGGCAATGATTTGATCGACGATTGGACCCAGAAAATTGACTCCAGACACAACACCAAGCCCTAGATCCTCGATGATCGTCTCCGGGGTCGTGCCAGTGTTGTACATGATTTCGAAAACTTGCTTTGCCGAGTTACTATTCAACTCTCGCTTGCGGAATTTTTCAACGAGGGTTGCTAGTGATTTTGGTGCGATTTTGGTATCCGACATGTTCACGATTTCTTCGTCGTTCATCATGCGAGCCATCTCGCCATTCAGCCAGTTAGCGGCAGCCTTTGCGAATGCTTGCTTTGTTTCGGAAGAAAGAGCTTTCACACCATCGCAAACATTTTCAAAATAGTCGGCTGTCGAACGGAGAACGGTGAGTAGGTCGGCATCATAGGCGTTGAGCCCCCACTCGTTTATGAAGCGAGCTTTTCGTGCCAACGGAAGTTCAGGCATTTTCGCCTGAGTACTTTCGATCCATTCTTCGCTGATGATCAGAGGCGGGATATCAGGCTCAGGGAAGTAGCGGTAGTCGTTAGCTTCTTCCTTACTTCGTTGTGAAACAGTGATGCCTTTTCCATCGTCCCAGCCGCGAGTTTCCTGAACGATGCGCTCACCACTTTCGTTAGCCGCGATTTGCCGTTCGATTTCATATTCGACCGCCCTGACTACAGCCCTGATGCGGTTCATGTTTTTTACTTCAACCTTTGTCGTTAGCTCAGTTGCCCCTTTGGGGCGAACGCTCACATTTGCGTCGCAACGGAACGAGCCCTCTTCCATGTTCGCTGTACCGACTCCGAGGTAACGGATGATGTGCTGGAGGGTGTTGATGTATGCCTCGACCTGCTCGGACGTGTGCATGTCAGGTTCAGTCACAACTTCCATGAGGGGAGTGCCTGCTCGATTGACGTCGATGAGGGAGTGAACAGTTCCCCCTTTTGGCCCCTCGACATGAATCAGCCGGGCGACATCTTCTTCCATGTGAACTCGGTTGATCCGGACACGAATTGAGTCTTCAATTGGTAGATCAATGTAGCCTTCGTAGCAAATTGGCTCATCCATCTGGGTGATCTGGTAGCCCTTCATGAGGTCGGGGTACGTGTAGTTCTTACGGTCGAATTTGGTGATTCTGGCGATATTGCAGTTGATCGCCATGCCGATCATCATGGCGTACTCGACAGCGGTTTCGTTAACAACTGGCAGCGTGCCGGGCAGCGCCATGCTCACTTCATCGACGAGTGTGTTTGGCTCGGCAGTCTGGTATTCCGCGGATGATGTGCCGAACATTTTGCTGCGCGTTTTTAATTGAACGTGCGTTTCGAGACCAATTACTGCTTCGTACTCCACGAGGTGAGTCGCCTTTCGTTTTTGTATTGGTCCATGTACCTGACCGGACCACAGTGAATCTGTTCTACGTTTGACTGAATCTAACGGGCGTCAACTGAACTTCGAATATAGCACCGACGTGTAATTGTCTCCTACTTTATGAGACCACGTGTGAGGCAAAACTAAAGGTCTTGATAATGCCGTACAACGACCCTATTGAGAGTTCTCCGGAACACTACAAAGTTCTGCTCGAAAACTAGGATGTGCGCATGCTAGGAATGATTGTTCCGGTGGGCGAGACCGACTTAAAACACTCGCACACAGATGAGACCGTTTATTTCATCACTGGAGGCAAGGCTCAGGTCACTCTGGGAAACGGTGATTAGGTAGAGCTAGAACTCCCTGACCGAGCGACCATGTGGCATGAGGCTTGGACTCATCAGGTGACGAATATCGGTGATGCCGAGATTCGAGCGATTATTGGTGAGAGCAAAAAATAATGTTTTAGCTGCCCGTATTCGAAGCTCAGTTGAGTATGGGTTTTTTTTGACACAGGGCGCTAAAACATGCTTTATCGCAGGTAAAAGCAAATTTGTTCACACATACATCAACTTCGTTTTGTAGTTACGAAATTCGTTGACGCTGTTCATGGTTGGTTTTAAACTAAATGCGTACCGAATAGGTCAGGAATAGAAAAACCGATATTTGAGTTCAATTCCGGTGTTATTGCGTTCGGTAATTCGCAAATTCGGCCTGACAGATCACCTCTACGGAGTAACTTATTGACGAACCAGAACACGATATCGCGCGAATCCGACCTTTCAGGCGGCGAGTACAAATGGGGATTTGTTAGTGATATCGAGACTGACCTCGCCCCGAAAGGGCTGAGCGAAGATATCGTTCGCTTGATTTCTGCAAAAAAGGAAGAGCCGGATTGGCTGCTCCAGTGGCGTTTGAAGGCGTACTGGCACTGGGTTGATTTGTTTGAGAACGAAGCCGAGCCGACTTGGGCGAAGATCGATTATCCGAAGATCGACTATCAGGACATTTACTACTATGCCGCTCCAAAGGGAACGAACGAGGCTCCAAAAAGCCTCGACGATGTAGATCCTGAGATGCTGGCGACTTTCGAGAAGTTAGGTATCCCGCTGCAGGAACGTGCCGTGCTTGCTGGTGTAGCCGTTGATGCCGTATTCGATTCCGTCTCCGTTGCAACGACAATGGGAAAGCAACTCGGTGAACTTGGGATTATTTTCTGTTCTTTTAGTGAGGCAGTAAAGAATCACCCCGACCTGATCAAAAAATACCTTGGTTCGGTTGTCCCTTACACTGATAATTTCTTCGCGGCTTTGAATGCAGCGGTGTTCAGTGATGGATCGTTTGCTTATATTCCGCCTGGAGTTCGGTGTCCAATCGAACTTATGACCTACTTCCGGATCAACACCGAGGGTTCTGGGCAGTTCGAACGTACTCTGATCGTCGCCGATGAGGGTGCTTACGTTTCGTACCTCGAAGGCTGTACTGCTCCTTTCCGAAAGACTAGCCAACTCCACGCTGCAACCGTTGAATTGGTCGCGCTGGACAACTCCGAGATCAAATACTCGACGATTCAGAACTGGTTCCCAGGAACTAAAGATGGCGAAGGCGGCGTTTACAACTTCGTCACCAAACGAGGTCGTGCCGATAAGAACGCCAAGATTTCTTGGACTCAGGTTGAGACGGGATCGGCAATAACTTGGAAGTACCCAAGTGTGATTTTGAAAGGCGATAATTCGGTTGGCGAATTTTTCTCTGTAGCACTCGTAAATAATCATCAGCAAGCCGATACCGGCACGAAGATGATTCATATCGGTAAGAACACCAAATCTACCATCGTGGCAAAGGGTATTTCTGCCGGTAAAGGTAGCAATACGTATCGTGGCCAAGTGCAGATCATGCCGGGCGCCGAGAATGCTGTGAACCATACCCAGTGCGACTCGCTGCTTGTCGGTGATGAGTGCAGCGCCCACACAGTGCCTTACATTGAGGTTCGAAACCCCACCGCTCGACTTGAGCACGAGGCTTCAACGTCGAAGGTGAGTGACGACCAACTGTTCTATTTGATGGCTCGCGGTCTATCGGAAGAAGAAGCGCACCACATGATTATCACCGGCTGGAGCCGAGATGTGATCAAAGAATTGCCGTTTGAGTTCGCACTAGAGGCGGCTCAACTGCTTAAGGTGTCGCTAGAAGGCGCAGTTGGGTGATCCGCCGTTTTTTGCACGTGTTCTTTATAACGACTAATACGAATTCCAATTCAGCACTGAGATAATTACAAAAATGCTTGAGATCAACAACCTGCACGCGTCTGTCGTGGACATTGAAAATTCGGAGATTCTTAAAGGGATCAATCTGAAAGTGAACAAAGGCGAAGTACACGCCATTATGGGACCAAACGGTTCTGGTAAAAGCACTCTAGCCAACGTATTGATGGGGCGACCCGACTACGAAGTAACCGCTGGCAGTGTCGTCTTTTATGGCGAGTCTATTCTCGGACTTCGTGCTGACGAACGAGCTCATCGAGGTATGTTTCTTGCGTTCCAGTACCCAGCAGAGATTCCCGGTGTTCGACCTTGGCAGTTCTTGAAGGCTGCACTCGACTCGAAGGCTGAATCTCGCGGTGAAGATAAAATGTCGGTTCGTGCCTTCTCCAAGCTGTTCGACGAAAAAGTTGAGGCTGTTGGAATCAACCCAACTTTGGTGAAACGATCACTTAACGAGGGTTTCTCGGGTGGAGAGAAGAAGCGCAACGAAATGCTTCAGCTTGAAGTACTTCAGCCTTCTCTTGCGATTCTTGATGAAACCGATTCTGGATTGGATGTCGACGCACTGCGAATTGTCGCTGAGGGCGTGAACTCGATGCGGTCACCAGAACGATCATTCATCGTAGTTACGCACTACCAACGGCTGCTTAACTACATAACTCCCGACGTCGTTCACATTCTCGTCAAAGGCAAGATTGTAAGAACCGGTGGACCAGATCTTGCGCTGGAGGTTGAGAAGGACGGGTACAAAGAGTACCTTGCCGCAGCCGGAGCAAACGCTTAGATATGACGCTTGCAACACTACCAGCCGCTGTCGAGAAATTTTCGACTGCATATGAATCCTTACTCACCCGGAGTTCTAACACTACAGGATGGCTTAATGTTCTCCGTCAACAGGCATGGTCGACTTTTTCAGAACTTGGGATACCAACCAAGCGCCGTGGAAATGAGCTGTGGAAATACACTAACCTCCAACCTTTAGCTGCGGCCGACTTCGTTTACGGCGTATCTGGGTCAGTTACTCGCGATCAGATCAAGGTGGCAGGACCATGGGATGATGCATGGAACACTATTGTTGTTGTCGACGGGAAGTTTAATGCAGAGCTTTCTAATCTGAACGGAACGGCTGGACTCAACGCTGGATCACTGGCTGAAGCTATTGCCGGTGGCACGGGTGATGTTGAATTGCAACTGGCGAGCTTGGCAGGTCGTGAAGAGTACGCATTTACCGCTTTGAATACGGCATTTATCGACGATGGTGCATATGTAGCGGTTATTGATGGTACGGAACTGAAAGAGCCAATACACGTCGTATTTGTAACCTCGAATGCGACCGAAAATCGAGCCAGCTATCCTCGACTGCTTGTCGATGCAGGAGCGGGTACTTCGCTTGTTCTTATCGAGACATATCTGAATCTCGCCGAGACGGCACAGTTCGTAGCTCCTGTGGTTGAAATGTTCGCTGGAGAACGTTCGACCATAAAGCACTATCGGGTGCAGATGGAGAACGAAAAATCATTCCATCTCGGAACGACTCGGATCAGTCAATTGGGAGACTCTGACTTCACTTCAACGAGCTTTGCTGTTGGGGCATCAATAGCTCGAAATGACATTCACACACTGCTCAATGCTCCCGGTGCAAGTTGCACATTGCACGGTCTGTACATGACCAACGGAACGCAGCAACAAGATCAGGAAATCAGCACGACCCACGCCAAGCCGAACTGCTCTTCGAATCAATATTACAAGGGCATATTGTCGGGCAAGTCGCACGCTGTTTTTAGCGGTAAAGTCGTGGTCGAACGTAACGCTCAAAAATCTGATGCCACGCAGAAAGACCTCAACTTGATGCTTTCGCGGGGAGCCGAAATTGACGCCAAGCCTTCACTTGAGATCTATGCCGACGATGTGACCGCTTCGCACGGCGCAACGGCGGGTCATGTTGATCGAGATACGTTGTTCTACTTACAGTCTCGTGGGGTCAGCGAAGATGCTGCCAAGGCGATTTTGGTTCGTGGATTTGCAGAGGAAATGCTGAACGAATTCAAGCCTACTGCGCTGAATGAATTTGTTGAACGTATTACCGACGAACGTATTCCGATTCTACTTGCAGAATCAGACACGATAGGAACGACATGAGCGATTCCTCGCGTGGCTCTGAACCAGACTCTGGAACTCGTAAGTTCGACGTAGATGCGATTCGGGCAGATTTCCCGATACTCCAACGCAAGATAAACGGACAAGATCTGGTTTATCTCGATAATGCTGCCACTTCTCAAAAACCGGCTCAAGTTATCAAGGCTCTGACCAACTACTACGAGCAAACGAACGCCAACGTTCATCGTGGTGTTCATACATTGTCGATCGAGGCGACCGACGGTTATGAGTTGGCTCGGACAAAAGTGGCTAAGTTCATCAACGCTCGTCGTCCTGAGGAAGTTATTTGGACCCGAAACACGAGCGAATCGTTGAACTTGGTTGCTGCCACGTGGGCTGAGACGAACGTGGGTGATGGCGACAATATCGTAATTACCGCGATGGAACACCACTCGAACATCGTTCCGTGGCAGCAACTCGCTGCCAGGAAAGGTGCGGAGCTTAGATACCTTGCGGCTGGTGATGATGGGTCACTTGTTGTGTCGAATTTAAATTCGATTATTGACTCACGTACCAAGATCGTTGCTGCCACTCACATGTCGAACGTTCTCGGCACGATCAACCCTATAGCCTTGCTTGCCGACAGAGCCCACGAGGTAGGTGCGGTTTTACTTGTAGATGCTGCTCAGAGTGTTCCACACATGCAGGTTGATGTTCAGGCTCTGGATGCTGACTTCCTTTGCTTCTCGGCTCACAAAATGCTGGGGCCTACCGGTATTGGCGTGCTGTGGGGCAAGTACGATCTACTCGAAGCGATGCCGCCATATATGTTTGGTGGCGACATGATTTTTGAAGTGACTTATGAGGATGCTAGTTGGAACGATCTGCCATACAAATTCGAGGCAGGAACTCCGAATATAGCCGACGCAATCGCAACTGGTGCCGCGGTCGATTATCTGACAGAACTGGGGATGGACAATGTTTGGCAGCATGAGCAGGAACTGACTGCGTATGCGATGGAGCAGGTTCTTTCCTTGGGTCACGTAAAAGTTCTTGGTCCACAGAATCCTGCGCTTCGTGGTGGCGTTATTTCGTTCATTCATGACACTATTCACCCGCATGACCTTGGAACGGCATTGGATCAGCAAGGAATTGCTATTCGGACGGGGCACCACTGTGCAATGCCTCTGGTACGGAGTTTTGACGTAGTGGCGGCGGCACGAGCGAGTTTCTATATTTACAACACGAAGTCCGAAGTTGACGCACTTGTCAATGGGATTCGTGAAACTGAAGGGTACTTCAGCCGATGACCTCCGGGAATTCAGGTGCTTCAAGCCTTGGCGATATGGACGAGCTTTACGAGGCGATCATTCTAGATCACTATCGCAGCCCTCGAAATACCGCGACGGTCGAAGATCCTGATATCGATCTCGAGGTGAACAATCCGTTCTGCGGCGATGAGTTTCACATCCAACTCAAAGTTGAGAATGATGCGGTATCGCAGGTTGGTATTACGGGGCGTGGCTGTGCGATCAGTCAGGCTTCAGCATCATTGCTGGCTGAATTGGTCGAAGGCAAATCTGCCGCCGACGTACATGCCGCAGTTGCTGCCGTTCGACGTTTGCTTAAGGGCGAAGAGATCACTGATGAGGAGTCGGAGATACTCGGCGACCTCGAGGCTCTCGGCGGTGTGCGAAAGTTCCCGGTTAGAATCAAATGCGCTCTACTTAGCTGGATTGGCTTGGATGATGCCTTGAAGGATCATCTGAAGAAATAGTTCGCCTAATTAGCGCGGTCGGTTAGCCATACTTTGTTTAAGAAGTCGGTGTCGCCTCGCGGGGTGAACGGCTCGAAATCGTGTACGTAATCCCAGTACATCCAGTGCGTAGTTCTTGTGGTTGCAATGAACCGGTGTGAACCGGCAAGAATGAGTCGCTGGATTTCGAGCAGTAGGTCGCCACGTTTAATAGCGTCGTACTCTTTGGCTTGAGCCTCGATTAGGCGGTCGATTTCAGGGTTTGAATAGCCGGTGGTATTCCACGGTCCGTTAGTGTGATGGACAGCGAACAGGTAGGCTGTGGTACTCGATATAGGTGGCGGTGTGCCGACCGCGATGTCGTAGTCACCACCGATCCAGATTTCATCACCGAAGACTCTGGTTGAGATCCGTTCGATCTCGGAGCGAATCCCGACTGAAGCCAGTCCAAGCACTATGGCGTTTGCCTGATCGATGTACTGTTGACCGAATTCACCGACTTTGATGATTACATTGTCGATTGGTTTTAATTCTACTGAGGTTAGAAGTGCGTTCGCTTTGCTGAGGTCGTTGAAGCGGTTGTCGAAATTAATGAATTTTGAATATCTCAAGTCGCCGTTTAGCGATGGTAACCCAAGACTGCTTTTCGAATAGCGTCCGTGAAAACTGACCCCAATCGTGTCGCCACCGGGCATAGCCACATTGGATTCAGGGTTCCAAGTTAGCATCATTGCTTCTCGAACGGCCAGCTTGTCCATCGGACTACGGTTCGTGTTCATCATGACCTCGACACCAGCAGCAGGATTCTCGACCCCTATCCAGTAGATCTGATCGAATCTATCACGAGCATCAGCAACAGTGTCGAAGCTCGCCTGCGCCAGATCGATGACCTTCGCACGCATCCCAGCGGCCCTAGTCGATTCAGCAGGCATTACCTGAATATCGAGCCCATCGAGGTACGGGAAATCGTCTTCGTAGTAGTCAGGGTTCACGATAAGTCGGATTACATCGGCCTGAACCTCATTGGCGATCCATGGCCCGGTTCCAATCGTTGGTCCGCGTCGAAGATCGCCATTGACCTCAACTGCTTCCCTCGCAACTATTCGAGAGTGAGCATCAGCGAGTTTTTCAAGTACTTCGGAATCAGGTGAGTCTAGTCTAATGAGGATTTCAAAATCACCAACCGCTGTGAATTCCGTGATGTTTGAAAGGAGTGCTGAGTTGGGATAGCTTGAATTTGCCTGACGAGTGAGGCTATAGACGACGTCATGTGCTGTGAGCGCGCGACCGTTCAGCGGTGGGATGTTTTGCCACTTCACATCGTCCCGAAGTTTGACTTTGAAAGTTAGCGGGGCCGATTGTTCCCACGAAGTGCATAGATCACATATCACCGATGACTTGCCGTTGAGCGTGTCGAACTTGAATACACGAGAGTAAACCTGCCCTACACCCCAACTAACCAGTGCTGACGTCACGGTTAAGTGTGGATCACTATGTGGTGGTCCTTCCGGAATCGCGAATCTAAGAATTCCACCTCGTTTGAGATTGTCGGGAGGCGGGACAGTCGTGGCTGACGGAATCGACGTTGGAGTGGCGAATGGAGTGGCAGTTGGCCCGTATGTCGCTGTTGCAGGAGGCGCTGCAGTCGATGTTGGGAGAACGGGTGTTGCACCCGGTGACGTATCCCCACTGGAGCATTGCACCGATACCAGTGCAGCGAGGATGAGCAATCCCGTGGTCAGGTACGAGTTGACTCGCACTCTTGGCACAAACCTAGAGAAAGATCCGTATTTCGACGATACGCGCCGTATGTATTGCCTAGACGAGTGCATGTTGTTGATCAAGGATAACTACTACCCACTGCAACTGAATGGACGACTTGATATAAATTAGCACCCCGTGTAAACCGCAATTGACCTAATCAATTCACTGATGGCATCGCCGCTATATAGAAATACCGTGATATGTAACAGCTTGATTCATGACCTCAGAAATCGAAGATGTCGATGATATGGGCAGTTTCTATTCGGTAGTACTTAATGATTCGCAATTTGAGTGAAGCGGAATTTCTACCCCGTCTTGGTTTGGCGGTTGGTATTTATATTCTGTGGGCAGCGTTCTTTTTGAGTCTGGCTGCATTCGAGAACGGTGGCGTGAAAGTTCTCGTGGCAATCCCTGTGCTGCTATCGGCGATACTGTTTGGAATGCGAGGAGCAGTTCTCGGAACAATGGTTGGCATTGTTGGACATTTTGGTTTGCACGCGATTGCCGGTACAGGCTCGTTTGGAGATTTCATTCAAGACGGCAATCTTATAAACGGCGCTGTATTGCTTTCAATCGCGTTGATGGTTGGATATTTTAATCGCTACAAAAGTGACGGTGCGTCTGAAGTTGTTCAGAAATCAGTAGACACCCTGCGCGGTCAAGAGCGAAATCTCCTCCGAGAGCAGTTGAACACCATCAGTATGGAGTTCAACGCCTCTGCTCATAGAAAACTTGTGATAACCGAAGTTACCCGATGCGCGGCGACTCACATCAGCCGTGCATTACGACCTGATTTCCTTGCTATAGCGGTTGCTGATCTTGAAAATCGCAAAATTACCGTAGAACAGGCAATCGGTGTTCGAATGCTGGGATTCACATATGGAGACGTGCGTTCAGTGTCAGAGGCACTGAACGACTCGCTGTCGGCGGGTGAATTGATAGCTGTGAATCATGAGGAGTTGGTGGAGCTTACGGGGACTTCGCACGTGGCTGCTGCGACTTTGGAGGCGGGGCTTCGTAGCGCGCTGATCGCGAACTTCCGAAAAGACGATGGTGATCTGGTCGCACAGATTTGGATTGGCTCAGCGGGCCAGGCTCAGTACTCAGATCTTGAGGTTGGATTTATTGCGCAGATGGCGGGTCATTTCAAGTCGGCCGTTGAGAATGCCCGTAATTCAGAATCGTTGAAACAACTTCAACGGCACTTGGTTGCTCAGAACGAACTTCTTGCGCAGATGCAGGATGGAGTTGAGGGCGCTGAAGGCGAGCTACGACTTAGCAACAACCAACTTACTCATCTTAATGAATCAAAAACGCAGTTCATGTCGGAGGTTGCGCATGAGATAAAGTCGCCCCTTGCTGTGATGATCGGATACGCAGATATCCTGCGTTTTGACACCGAACATATGGGCTCTGACCAACGAAAATACGCGGCGTCCATCGAAGGATCAGCCCGCCAGCTTGAAGTGTTGATCGACGATTTGAGCGATATCACGAACATGGAATCAGGCCATTTCAACACAGTAAAGAAACCGCATGATGTGATGAAGGTCGTCAAATCAGTAGTGGAAGGACTGAAGGTTTCGAATCCCAAATTCGAAATGAGAATTCAACTTTCCGACTTTATTACGGACTTCGAAGTAGATGGCGATCCAGCACGGCTTAGTCAGGTTTTCACAAACCTCATCAGCAACGCGTTAAAATATTCGTCCGAAGATCAATTTGTGGAGATTTCGGCAAGGAAAGCAGCTGGAAAACTGCGGATTGCAATTATCGACCGGGGACTTGGCATCTCGGATTCCGATTTAGAACAACTGTTTACTCCTTATTTCCGCTCGATGAATACTGAAGTTCGGCATCGCCCGGGCACAGGTTTGGGACTTTTTCTTTCGAAATCGTTAGTCGAAGAACATGGTGGCTCTCTGACGGTTTCGAGCAAAGTCGGAGTCGGTTCTACGTTTACGGTAGAGCTTTCTCCGTCTTCGAACAGCGCTATCGCCAGTGCTGCGTGAGCAAATTTGGCATGTGAGAGAACTTCGGGGAGGTTGTAATGCGAATTCTTGTTATGGATGACAATTCTGACATCAGAGTGCTTCTAGTTTCGGTTCTCCAGCGCGCTGAATTTGAAGTGATAGAAGCTGCTGATGGAACGACAGTTGCAGCGTGGGTTGAGGACGCAAATCCCGATGTAATTATTCTCGACCTGATGATGCCTGGAATGGACGGGTGGGAAACGCTCGAACAGCTAAAATCAAACACCGCATCTAAACACATCCCAGTGATCATTTCTTCAGCACTACGCGACGAGGAAGACTTTGAGAAAGCACGGCGAATGGGAGCAGTTGACTATATGCCTAAGCCATGGTCTGCAGACGATTTGGTTGCTCGAATTCGTAAGGCTGTGACTGTTGGCAAAAGCAAGCGCGAAGCTGCTTGACCTGATTGACAGCAACGTCGATCTCAACTAGCAAATTTCCATGTCGATGAATAAACCTGTGGCAGCCCCGGCGATTGTTCAGGTCACATCGGTTAATCTATCTGGGCGATAATAGTCTAGGAATGAGGAGCGCGCTTCACGCTGCTCCTTTGCCGGAATATCACGGTCTGAAGCAACAGCTAGCACGACCGTAATGTGACTTGTTGATAAAAGTTTTACTGGCGATTGCGGTAATGTCGGTCGCTGCAGGGTGTACTAGCGGTTCCGAGACAGCCGTTCCCCTGTCGGAATCACCCTACGGAAGCATGTTTTCAGATCAAAACATATACGTAATCCATGCAGCGAATCGGTATTTTTTAGGAACCGGGATAATGCCATCTGAGCCGTTGCAGATTGAGTTTTCGACTGCTGAACGCCGACCAAAGTGGGTTGTTGCCAAGTCTGGAGCATCGGACAGCACAGATTTGGGGGTAGTTCACACTGACAGCAGATGGTCAACATTTAGCGTGGTAAATAGCGAGTTAAAGCAACTCAAGATTGCATCGCCTTTGGATGATAATTTGCTGCTGCCCATGTTGATTGAGAACGAGCCTGGTGAGTTAAGCCTTGCTGTGAACGCCGTTGCTGATCCGCTCGATGTTGTATTGGCTACAGCGCTTTCTAAGTTCGAAAACGTTCCGGACGGCTCGACGGTGCGGAAGGGTGATTCTCTGTTGTATTCATACTCTGGTCCAACTAATCGTTATCCACACGGAGCTTTAGGAGACAACATTGAATGGAGTGAATTGGTGGTAGCGTCGACTGATCCCGCAACCGCAGATGTACGTTTCACCCTGTCGTCAAACGAAGTGTTCGAAGGTCTCTACCCGTTAGTTGCCGATTTGAATGGCGACGGTATAGACGAGATCGTGACTACGGTAAGTAACCCCGATGCTGGCGCTCGTTTGATTGCTTTCGGATACCACGACCAACGCCGGTTGCAGATAGTCGCTGAGTCGGATTCGATCGGAGCCCGATTTAGGTGGATGCATCAAATTGCCGTGGCACCATTTGGGCCGAATGGGGAGACAGAGATCGCAGCGGTTCGTACACCGCACATCGGAGGTATTGCACAGTTTTTTCGACTCAACGGCGATAGGCTCGAACTAGTTGCTTCAAAAGCTGGCGGCTATATGTCGCACGTCAATGGATCGCTGAACTTGGATCAGGCGATGGCCGGCGATTTCGATGGTGATGGAGCGGTGGAACTACTGGTTCCGTCAGCGGATCAAACGGCTTTGATAGCGCTGAGACGAATGGGAGATTCGGTCGAGGAAGTCTGGAAACTTGATCTCGGCTCGCGACTTGCCACGAATCTGGCGGTGGTGGAGTTGGAAAATGGCCGACTTGTACTAGGTGCTGCAACCGAAGATGGCCTATTGCACATTTGGAAATAGTTCATTCGGTGGCTTGAAGCGTTAGAATCTGGCTCTCTCGTAAACTTGCCGTGGAATACCACATGCATAGGAAATAAGAATGACCAAACTCAACATCATGGCCTCCCGCCACTCGGCTTTCTACAGCCCGATGATTTGTACTATCGCAGGCGGATTTCTCGAAAATGAAGGACTATCCGGCGAATACTTTGTGGTAGAGCCAGGCAGCAGCAGTGGTGGAGCGGTAGCTGAGGGTCGGATGGATGTAGCTCAAGCGGCCGTATCTGCGAGCTGGGCACCACTGGACAAGGGATCGAAGGCACCATTCGCACACTTCGCTCAGATCAATCGTTACGATGGATTTTTCATCGCTGGACGGGAAGCCGATTCGGATTTTTCATGGAATAAGTTACTAAGCGGCAAATTCTTACACGTTCACGGCGGACAACCCGAAGCGATGCTGCGGTACGGAGCTCACAAGATGGGTATTGATCTTGCTGATGTGGACGATATTGCGTCATCGGGTGGCGGTGCGATGGTGACGCAGTGGCGAAGTGGTGAAGGCGACTACTTCCACGAGCAGGGTGCATTCCCGCAGCAGCTTGAGCATGATGGGCAAGGTCACATCGTTGCGTCTGTCGGTGAAGCCGTTGGCCCGGTAGCCTTCTCAAGTCTCGTTGGTCGATGGGACTGGCTTGAGAGCGACGATGCAAAGCGATTTGCTGCCGCATTCAAATCTTCCCGGGAATGGGTAAATACCGCTGATCCTGTCGAGGTTGCAAAGGCTGAAGCAAGCTTCTTTCCTGATATGGCAGAAACGGCGATCGCTTCAGCGGTTGCTGCATACCAGAAGTTAGGGACATGGTCTGGCGGTATTGCAATCGAGAAGGAACTGTATGAGGCGGCGCTGGATGTTTTCGAGCATTCGAATATGGTCGGGTCTCGACATTCGTACGATGACGTAGTGGTCGCACCTCCGGGAATGTAAAGAACGGGTATGGCTAGCTGCGTGTGGCGACGATGAACATTCGTTTGAACGGGAAAATCGTTGTGCCGTCGGATTGCTTCGGGTAAGCCTTCGCCACGATTTCGGCATAGGAATTTTCGAACTCGGTGCGTTCTGGTTCTTCCAACGCATCGAGCAATGGCCGGAGCCATGTGCCTTTGGTCCACTCTTTGATCGGGTTATCGCCGGACAGTACTTGCATGTACTCCGTCTCCCAGACATCTAGGGAACTTGTAAGGGGAGACAGGACGTCGATGTAGAACGGGGCTGGCTCGACAGGAGCGGGTCGCAAGAGTGGTTCGAGCTTGCTGCGCCAGAGACCGCTTTGTGCAGCTTCCACTATAGATGTATGCGAAAGAGCTCCAAAATTTCGAGGCATCTGGACGGCAAGAATACCACTGGCGGGTGCGATCGCAGTCATGAGGCGTGTGAACAGATTGGTGTGCCCTGTGACCCAGTGCAGAGCAGCATTGGTGAAGATGAGTTCTGCTGGGTGTTTCGGCTGCCACAATCCAATATCTCCGACTTCCCATTCGATGTTCGACGCGCGTTCTGCCGCTTTTCGGAGCATCTCTTCTGAATCGTCTATGCCGATGATTCGAGCGTTGGGCCAACGATTTGCAAGCAACTCTGTCACGTTTCCGGCTCCGGCACCCAGATCGTAGACGACAGAAGGTGAATCGAGATTTACTCGGTTAAGAAGGTCAACCGCGGGTCGTAGTCGATGATCGGCAAATTTTAGGTATTGGGAGGGATCCCACGGCATATCGAGAGCCTTTCAGTGAGATAGGGGCATCAATTATCAAGTTGTAGTTGGCCAGTTATTTTCATTGAACGGTTTTTCTAAGATGCCAAATATTCTTGCCCATCGGCTAATCTGGTCGTCCCGATACAGTAGCGGCTTCCATCCGAGTTTTAGATAGATGTTGATAGCTGGAATCCGAAAATCATCGGTCGAGAGATACGAGTAGTTTGGTGAGTGATCGGCAAGAATCTGGGTGGCGGCCGCAACCGTTGCCTGTCCAGCCCCTGTTCCTCGATGGTCTGAGTGTGCGACAACCCACTGAAGACTATGTCCGTCGGGGTGCTGTGATTTCTCGTAGATAGCAGCTGTTGAGGCTGCGACTACTGTGCTGGTTGGCATGTGTTCGACAACGAAGAAGCCGTCGGGCAACATGTGTTTCATTAGGTCGCCAAACGGCGACGGATCGTCGAATGCCGTCGCGAAGGTTTGCTCGTACGAGTGACGATCTTCAAGAGTTATCTGTCGGAGCATATATCCCAGAACAGGTTTCCGAACCGATGGGACTATTTCGCTGCCTCGGATCATTTCTAGCTGGGGCTTGATCGATCCGCCATCCGGTGCGCGCAGATCGCTCAAATCGGTGCTACTCCGAGTCGTTCAATCAGCGAATCGAGTTCACTGAAAATTCCGACGTCGGGTTTGACTGCTGGGAAGCGCGGATATGCCTCACTGAAAATTCCGCGACGCTTTAGTATCTCTTTCGCTATCCAATACAGCTGACCTTCTCCCAGAGTGTAGAGCTTGACGAGCGGCTGGTAATGATTCCACAGCGACTCAGCGTCAATCTCTTCACCTGCCTGAAAATGATCCCAAGTTTTGCGGACGATGTCACAAAGGGCGATGCCTTGCATGGTTCCGCTGGCACCACGGCGCATCTCTTCGATAAAGAAAACTCCGTTGGCTCCCCCGAACATCGAAAGCTTGTTGCCGGCCAGTTGGCCTGTTTCGGTGAACCGATTAGGGGTTGGAAGTGTTTCGATTTTTGCGTAGCAGAGGTTTTCGTTGGCCCGTGCTAGATCGGCGAGCAGCGTTGGTGACATTACTGCCCCTGTCATATCTTGCATATAAATAGGCAGGTCTGAACTTTCGGCAACGTCGATAAAGTGCTGTCGAACGAGCGGGGTTGGAATACCGATGATTGCCGGTGGAGCGATCATTACGGCATCGGCTCCAAGAACTTTGGCGACTCTGGTGTAGTGGATGGTCTGAACTGTTGAGGGGGCTCCGGTGTTCATCACCACTTTGATCCGACCATTAACTTGATCGACAACCGCACTAAGGACTTCATCGCGCTCATGATCGTCGAGCTTGTTGACTTCGGATCCATAGGCAATGCCGACACCATGAACACCGCCTCGGATCGCATATTCGGCCTCGGCCCGCAAGTCTTCGAAAATTATCTGCCCTGCCTTGTTGAAAGGCATCTGCAGAATAGGAAAGACTCCGCTGAAGTGGTGGTCTGCCATAGGTTCACCCCCGGATAGTCACACATGCCGTCGTGTTGTGGTCAATGAAGGGCCGAATAGCTGCACCTGGTAATCGACATGATAATAGCGATCACCAGCCCCATAAACTATCAGGGAAATTAGCTAGTTTGCACTGCGGTCGACATAGATCGTCTTTGTTTGTGTGAAGAACTCGATCGCAGCTTTACCTTGTTCACGATCTCCAGATGAACTTGCTTTCATTCCACCGAACGGCACCTGTGGTTCGAGTCCAGCTGTCTCTCCGTTAATTTTCACCACACCCGCTTCGATTCGGTCGGCGAAATCTAGAACGGAGTTGAGGTCTTTTGTGAATATACCCGCGCTCAGGCCGTACTCGACTGAGTTGGCGATGTTGAGGGCGTCTTCTGCGTTTGCAGCCGGAATAATCGAAAGCACAGGGCCGAAAATTTCTTCGCACGCAACGTAAGCATTGGCTGCAACGTTGTTAATGACGGTCGGCTCGACGAACGTTCCATTGTTGAATACACCACCGGTCGGAATTCCTCCACCAGCGAGGATTCTCCCACCATCTGCAACACCGCGGGCAATCATCGAAGCAATGTTGTCTTTAGACGCTTGGTCGATAACCGGAACAATAATCGATGACGGATCTGAGCCTGGACCAATCTTGAGAGCGTTGGTCTTTTCAACAACTAGGTTGGTGAACTCTTCCATGATGTTCCCAACGACGATGGCTCGGGATGTTGCCGTGCACTTTTGACCGGAATACTTCATGGCTCCTGAAACGGTTATGGTTGCCGCCTGCTCGAGGTCGGCATCAGGAAGCACTATGACAGGATTCTTTCCACCCATTTCAAGCTGGTAGCGCTTGCCGCGCTTAGCGGATTCTGCTGCGATGTTCATCCCGATTCGAGTTGAACCAGTAAACGATATTGCTGCCACTTTTGAGTTGGTGACGAGCTCATTTCCGATTGCTCCACCAGAGCCCGTGACGAGGTTGAACACGCCAGCAGGTAGATCGACGGCTTCCCACATTCGAGCGATAAGTGTTCCTACGTGTGGAGTGGCCGATGCTGGTTTGAGCACGATGGTGTTGCCGTATACGAGTGCGGGAGCCATTTTCCATATCGGAATGGCGAATGGGAAATTCCATGGTGTGATTAGGCTCACCACTCCAAGCGGCATTCGGTTGGTGTACAGCAGAATGTTCGGATTAACAGAGGGGACCACTGAGCCGACTGGGTTTGCACCTTCGACTCCGAAGTACTGGAGCAGGGCAACGGCTCGACCGATTTCACCCCGTGATTCGAGGATAGCTTTGCCTGATTCTCGGGTGACAGCCTGTGCGTATTCTTCTAGGTTCGCTTGAAGATAAGATGCTGCATTGAGCAGGTAGTTGCCACGGGCGAGGGAAGAAGTTCGACGCCAGCTTTCTTTGACATCGTGAGCAGCGTTGATGGCTGCTGCGGCATCGATTGAACTTGATGCCTGAAATTCGCCGACAACGTCCGAAAGATCAGCCGGATTGGTGCTTGTGGAAACCGCTCCGGACGTAGCGTCCGTCCAAATCCCGTTTACGTAGTTTTGATACTGTTCAACCATCACAATTCCTTCCGTTTTACAAACAATCGGATTCTATGGGACATAGATTACGCTATGACAGCATCCGTTTCGTAGTGAACATGTGAGAAATAGCGGATAAGCACAAAACAGATTGATGCATTTGTGCGGAACGCGCAAAGTGGTCTTCGATGGAAGACCACTTTGAAATTCAAAGAGCGAGAGAGGCTTTGAATTATGTTGGAGTGATTGTTGTGTTCACTCCGATACGCGTTTTATTAGCTGGCGAGTCGATCGAGTTTTTTCTGGGATTCCAGTTCTCGTTTTCGTTGAACAGAAGTGATCGCCCATTGAACTCGTAGTTCAACTTCGCCATGCGCCCATGGCTTGTTGATGTAGTCGAGTGCGCCTAGCGATCGAGCGGTTTCGAGGTCACTCGGGTGACCTTTTGCAGTAACCATTATCACCGGGATTTTTTTTGTTCGTGGATCTCGCTTCAATAGAGCAAGTGCCTTGAATCCGTCGACGCGTGGCATGGCAACATCAAGGAGAATCATGTCCGGCTCATAGGAGAGAGTCGCGGCGAGTACTTCATCACCGTCTGTCGCTTCCGACACGGTATACCCGCCTGCCTTGAGTGTTCGACTCAGGAGCAGTCGGATATCCGAACTGTCATCCACTACTAGTATTTTGTTCATTCTGAGTTCCTCTCGCATTTTGCGTATTCAATTCCGATCCGGATTGGATACGCACGTTCACATATGTTTACGCAGACTCGCCTATTTCTTCCCAAGGCGTATCTGGGTAGAGTCTTGACCGTTGGGAAAGCATGGATATTCGAGCATCCTCATCAGCGTCTACGACTGGTTTTGAGGAGATACCTGGGATTTTGAAGGCTACTGTCGTTCCTTGATTTTCAATACTGTTCAACCACAGATCACCACCGTGCAGTTCGGCGATGGAACGAGCGATGACCAAGCCGAGACCTGTACCACCGGCTTCTCGGGCCTTACGATTCTCCGCTCGGAAGAATGCGGTAAATAGTTGCTTTTGATCCTCTGAAGAAATACCTATACCATCGTCTTCAACGACAACACTTAGATTGTTATTCTCAACAGCAACGCTTAGTCGAATCTGACAATTTTCGCCGGAATACTTGTGGGCGTTACTGATGAGATTTGTGATGAGCTGAGCAATTCTGTTGCGATCGGCTTCGATCCAGATTTCCTCTTTAGACGTTGCGAGTAGTAGGTTTTGGGATTTGGGTTCCAGAATCGGCTCGAAGCTTTTTTCTAGCTCGCTGATTAGCTCGTTGACGAGGAAGGTTGTTGGTTCGATCCGAAGCTTTCCAGCATCCATTCGAGAGATGTCCAGAACATCGTTGATTAGTAGTCCGAGCCTCGTCGAGTTTTTACGCATGATGTTCAATGATTCGGCTTGTTCTTTAGTGAACTGTTCTGCATCGGCAGCTAGTAGGTCGATGAATCCTGAAACGATGGTCAACGGTGTCTTCAACTCATGAGAAACGGTTGATAAGAACCGAGATTTAGCGGCGTTGGCTTCTTGAAGTTCCTTGTTCTGAGCGTCGAGCTGTTCACGTAATGCCCGTTCCATTTCAAACATTTGAGCGTTTTTAAGAGCAGGCGCAATTTGTACGGCTATACCTTCGAGGAGATCAACATGAATTTGCGAATAGGCAGTAGGTTGTTTACTCCGGAAGCTGAGATATCCAATTGGATCAGTAATGTCTCCAAGTGCAATTTGGATCCATGATTTCAACCGAACGTCAGCAAGTGGTGAGTCACTCGTATCGTCAGGCGATTCGAGATTTCGGACGATGGCACGTCGGGCGCGCAGTTCACGGAATTCATCCTCGTTAAGTTTGAGGATTCTGGAACCTTCTCCTCTGTCCTCGTAAGCAATTCCTTGCACGTACACCACATCGAGATAATCTGTTTCAGGAGCTACAACTGTGGCAACAAATCGATCAAACGGAACAATAGATTCGAGCTCTTTCGCTACCACGGAGAAAATGCTTCGTGTTTGGGTCTCACTGCTGGCGGCGCGGCTGATAACTGCGATTACGCGTCGCTCTTCGAGGGTGCGAGTAAGATCGGCGGTAAGGCGGGCATTTTGAATTGCCGGCGCGATCTGGTTCGCTACTCGCTGTAATAGATCAGCTTCATCGTCGCTAAATACTGCATCCACTGGTGCGCTAACAACCAGTATTCCCAGTAGTTTTACTTGTTCACCTAGCGGAACTTGCATCCAAAGACGATCTTCAGTTCCTTGTGGTGTGCCGACGGCGCCTAGACCGAGTGGGTCACGACCTCGTCCGGTTAACACGCCTGATCCGATCTGCGCACCTTGAAGCTTTATATCGTCGCCTACGTTGATACCGAGCAGTCCTGGAGTGGACCAACACACCACTTTCGCATTTCCGTTTTCCGACTCAGTGAGTATCGTCCCCAGATGATCGAACTTCATCAGATTGGACAACGCCCCGCTTACTACCAGCAAGATTGAGTCGAGGTCAGTTTCATGCGTTGCTGCACGTCCGATCTCGGCTAAAGCAGTTCGCTCCATAACCCGGTGCTGAGATTCCTGATAGTGAATTGCATTGCTGATTCCAGGGGATATTTGAGCCACGACCTGTCGCATAATATCGACCTGACGAGGGCTGTACGCATCTCGGTCTCTGCTTCGAATTGTGATTGTGCCATCAATCACGGAGATCGGAACCGTCAATTGTGAATGAAGACCGTAATCTCGCGGATTTACAAGCCCATCTGGGCTCCCGATAACTGAGATAACTACTCCACCGATTTCGTCTTCTGGAGCGCTTAACCCAGCGACGAATTCAAGTTGCATCCGGCCATCTCGACGGGCTGTGGTTATCGTGAGGCGGTCGTAGTCGATGAGAGTTGTTAGATCGTTGCTGAATCGGGCAAAAATACGATTGAGATCAAGATCCCAGTTTGCGCCGACTCCAATTGCAGAGATTGTGCGACGTTCGTCTTCTGCCATATTGAGGACGCTGATTGCTTTGGTGGCAACACGGGATTGCCCCCAACCAAACCAGAGTGTTCCTGCAAGTACGCTCGCCATTACCGCGAAGACCTCAACAAGAGGCAGCCAAGTTCCAGCTGTCGAGCGGAATCCACCGAAACCAAGTTCGATTGCCAATACCGAGACGATAATCACCATCGCAGGTGCGTATGTGATCATCCGAAGACGATCGGCACCATCGGTATTCATGATCGAACGCATCGAGCCAGTCAGCCCAATGTGTTCGTCGTTCACATGTGTAGAACTTCGTAAGTAATTCGCCACTTGATTCGTTATGACGGAACACGATGAATTAACCACGATGCAAAGTTGCTCCGTGTGTGGTTCATCTGCGCCACATATCGAGTATCGCTTACGTTTCAGCCGTTCTCGTCCGCACTCCCGCGTAACTCCGTAGGTGCAATCCCCAATACGTCAGTGCGTCTGAACGGACATGGCTCACTGGATACTAGGCTCAGTTGGTCGTTCGAGTGCGATTGATGAATGCCTCGGCCGACTGCTTCAACCAGAGCTGCCATGGCACACCGACACACTTGACACCCATCGCAAGGAATCTGTCTATATTAGTGTCATTTGCGAGGGTTCCAGCTATTCTGCCACCGTCGATAACGAGTTTAATGGCGCGTTCGAGTGCAGCTTGCACATCAGGGTGCCCTGTGTTGCCGGTGTGACCCATCGAAGCTGCCATGTCGGATGGCGCTACGTAGAAGATGTCGATGCCCTCTACTTTAGTCAGCTCAGGAAGATTGTTGATCGCTTCGAAGTCTTCGATAAGGGCTATACATTGGACTTCCTCATCGGACTTGTGAAAGTAGTCATCGACCCCGTAAGCACGTCGGCCTCCAGCCACACCGCGGATACCGTTTGGCGGGTATTTACAGGCGTTCGCTGCAAGTTCGGCATCGGCAACTGTGATCACATGGGGGATCATTACTGCGCTTGCGCCCTGATCGAGAGTTCGCAATATCTGAGCTTCATCAAGTTTGTTTACTCGTACGACACTAGCCATGCCCCACAACTCACACGCTCGGGTGATGTCAGCCAGTTCCGACCATGAAACACCACCGTGTTCGAAATCAACAAATGCTGCGTCGAAACCGACGTGGCCGAGAAAATCGCACATCTCGGAGTTATTAGGCCCATTGGCAATAACACCTACACCGCCTTCAGCGATGGTTTTCTTTAGTTGGTTGGTGCTGTATTCACGTTGTCGTGCCAATTGTTTGCTCCTAGTTGGGTAGACTTCGATCTGAGTTTCTGTTGAACGAGTGTGAGTGTTGATGGCGTGGAGTGCGGATGAAACTTACACTTCTTTTAGTGTTTTTTGTGCGATGCCAACAGGCATCGTTGTCGTTACCAACATATTCAGGTCAACAATGTCACGATTTTCTCGAGCTAAGAACGTTCACGGTCATACAGTTGAAGGTCGGCGTGCTGTGATGGAATCACTCCGCGCTGGTCGTGATATTGAACGGTTGGTGATGGTCGATGATGCTGAAATGGGTCCGCAGCTTCAGGAGATTGTGATGCTGGCCGCTGAAGCGGGTATTGAAATTCAGGCGGTTTCACGCAAAGAGCTCGATGCGCAGTCGCAGACGAAGAAAAATCAGGGCGTAATAGCGATTGTTCCCGATCCTCGTTATCACGAGCCGGAAGACCTGATGATGTTGGCCGACTCAGATGGCAAACCCGCGCTATTTGTGATGCTGGATGGGATTCAAGACCCTCACAATCTTGGTGCGATAGCGAGGACCGCCGACGCAGCGGGGGCGCACGGATTAATCATCCCTGAACGTAGGGCGGTTGGAATTACTGCCGGTGCGGTTCGGGCATCGGCTGGTGCTCTTGAGCATGTTAAGGTTTCTCGAGTGGGTAACCTGAACAGGACCATCGAGAGATTAAAAGAGATTGGAACGATGGTGATCGGATTGGACGCTGAGGGTGATGTGGAGTACACCGAGGCAGATTACACCGGCCCAACGGTGATCGTGATCGGATCTGAGGGGAAAGGGATTTCGAGGCTCGTACGTGAGAACTGCGACCAAATTGTGTCGATTCCAATGGCTGGCAAGCTATCGTCTCTGAACGCTTCCGTGAGTGCGGGTCTTGTGTTGTACGAGGCGTACAGGCAGCGACGAGCCTAGATCGTCGAAATGTCGGTCAGGACGTTTTCTAGCGGTTGACCTTTGGAAAGGCGATCTATGTTCGCTGCAACGGTTTTCGCGCGCCGATCTCTCGTCCCAAACGTAGCACCTGAGTGGTGTGGCGTCATGATGATGTTGTCGAGTTCCCAGAACGGATATTTTGACGGGCGTGGGGTATCTGTGTCGCTAGTCGGATACTCATACCAGGTGTCGATAGCCGCACCAGCGATCGAATTGGATTTCAGAGCGTCGTAAAGAGCCTTTTCGTTGACGATGTGGCCACGGGCGGGATTGATAAGGTATGCGTCTTTTCGCATCAGGCCAATTGCACGTTCGTCGATAAGATCTCGGGTCGCGTCGATCAACGGCGTTGATACCAGTACAAAATCGGCTTCTTTCAACACTCTTTCCATCGCTTGCTGACCTGATCCGTATTCGACACGATTAACCTTTGCTTCGTCACCGGCTTCTGGACGTCGCCCCGCGGCTACGACTTTCATGTCGTAGGCGTTTGCCAGCCGAGCGACTCGTTTCCCGATTGCTCCATAGCCGATGATTCCGAATGTTCGTCCATAGAGTTCCCTGTATGAACCATATCGAGAAGGCCAATCCGACCAGTCTCCACCACGAAACCGTCTATCGCTAGCAATCAAGTGGTGGTCGAGTGCAACTGCTACAGCCATGACCCATTCCGCTATGGGTGCTTCGTGGTGGTAAGCATTAGCAACGACGACTCCCTGCGGAACGGCCGCAGGTTCGATTCGGTCGTATCCGGCCGCCGCGATGAGGATTGCTTTTAGTGATTTCGCTGCTTTACCCATTTCAGCGTTGAAGTCGGTGCCGATGTAGACATCGGCGTGGGCGAGAACTGATGGGTCGGGCTTATTGTCGTGGAAGGGAGTTTCTATCCATTCGACATCCACGGTCACCGGCCACCATTCTCCGACGGGTGTGCCTGCCGGTACCGGAGGGATAACTACGCGCAGTGGACCCGATGAATCGCTGAACAAAATTCACTCCGATGATCATTGATTGAGCTTGGCTCTCACGTCGTCCGTAGCACAAGGCGACGAGAGATTATCATGGTTGGGCAGCCCGCTTCGCCGATATACGAGCAGCGGGTCTATAATTTGCGCTGCTCAGACCTTCCCGCCACTACAACGAGATCGATTAGCCTACTTGACAACCGAATCCAGTACTCCTCCCGAGAATGTGTCTGACAACTACCACTGGAAGGTTTTCTGGACAGTCGCCATTGCGCTATTTGCAATGGTTCTCGATTTTTCGATCGTGTTTCTCGCTCTTTCGTCGATTGCCGATGAATTCGCAGTAACTCTCAGGGCAGTCACATGGGTCGTAATTTCCACGTCACTGGTCACCAGCGCAACAATGTTGCCACTGGGGCGAGTATCCGATATCACTGGCCGTAAGAAATTTCATATCGCTGGAATGGGATTTTTTGTTGTTGGGGCGATTATGGCGTTCTTGGCGCAGAGTCTTGAAATGCTGATTGGCGCTCGAGTCGTGATGGCGATTGGTGCTGCGATGGGGCAGGCAGTTGTGTTTGCGATTATCGTCGGCGTATTCCCTGACAAAGAGCGTGGCAAAGCTTTGGGAATGATCACAACCGCGGTCGCTATCGGAGCTGCTTCTGGTCCGATAATAGCGGGGCCGATCATTCAGGCATTTGAATGGCGTGCTGTGTTTCTGGTAACTCTAATTCCAACATCGCTCGGAATCGTCGCTGCCGCTTTCATTCTTGATGACGTTCGCATTGGTTCGGTGGTCGGGCAGATCCGGGCCAAGTACGACTGGTTGGGAGCAATTTTCTCGGCTGCAGCCCTGACATTGATTATTCTGACGATATCCAACCCGTTCGCTTTTGACTGGATTTCCGTTCCGATCATCGGCGGATTCGTCCTAAGCACCTCGCTATTCGTAGCGCTGATCTGGTGGGAACTGCGTGTCGAGTCTCCGATGCTCAATTTGCGGTTCTTCAAGAATTCGACATTTGCGTGGTCTACATCGACCCGGTTTTTGGCATTTCTGGGTGGGTCGGCGATGTTCTTTTTGATGCCGATATTCGTCCAGAGCTTCATGGGCTACGACCAACGCTCTGCCGGGATGATCATGTTTGTGGGCGCATTGGGTATGGGGTTGTCGTCGCAGTTGTCAGGAAGATTTTCTGACAACCACGGGTTCCGTATATTCACAATTGTTGGTATTGGAATCAATTTGGCGATGAATCTGGTGATAGCGTTATTTGTTAGTGATACGCCATTGTGGATTGTGATGCCGGTGCTGTTCGTGAACGGTGCTGCGACCGGGATGTGGATGGCTCCGAACATGAGTGCCACGTTATCGACGGTCGGTCGAGGCGACTATGGATCGATGAGTGCATTCCTGAATCTGGTTCGAAATGTAGGAAGCGTCATCGGTCAGGCATTGGCTACAGCGATTATCGCTGGCATCATGCTCAGCCGCGGGGCTGAAGTTCAGTTGAACGAGTTGGCAAACACGACCGATCCGGTGATCACAAATGCGTTCTTGTCTGGGTGGCGACTAACGTTCTGGGTCCTTACCGGATTTACCGGACTGGCTCTGTTTGCGGCAGCGAGAACCAGAGTGTACAAAACTGAAAGCCAGTCTTGAACGTAGTTGAAATATCTGTTTCAGTTGGTAAACCTGACTAGCATGCAAAGTCCATTAGTTGGACGAATAGGAGATAGCAAAATGGGGCAGCTCGATGGAAAAGTCGCAATCGTTACTGGTGGTGGTTCGGGAATCGGCAAGGGGATTGCCAAAGCCTTTGCAGACGAGGGCTGTTCAGTTGTTATCGCAGCACGAAATGCAGAACGTCTCAACACAGCAGCGGCCGAGCTTTCGAGCGAGGGGGCAACGGTAGTCGCTATCCCGACTGATGTCACGAATGAAGAACAGATGATCAGTTTGTTTGCCAAAACGATGGCACAGTTTGGAAAGCTTGACGTGCTGGTAAACAACTCCGGCGCATTCGACGGTGGCCCCGTGGAAGATCTGACTATGGAACAGTGGCAGCGAGTCCTTCAAGTGAACGTCACTGGTCCGTTCCTAGGTTCACGCGAGGCGTTCAAGATCATGAAAAAACAGGGTGGTGGTCGAATTATCAACATCGGAAGTATCGCTGCTCAGAAGCCTCGGCACAGTTCTTCCCCCTACACAACGAGCAAACATGCTGTTTGGGGGCTGACTCAGTCGCTTGCACTCGAAGGACGCGATCATGGAATCGCTGTAAGTGCGCTGCACCCTGGAAACGTTATGGTTGAGCGACGTGGCGATGGAAAATCGGCAACAGGGCGTGATGAAGGACCCGAGCCATTGATTTCGACAGCAGATATGGGTCGAACGGCGTTGTTGATGGCGACTCTTCCACCGGAAACAAACATGCTCGAAGCTATCGTTCTGCCGCTTGGTCAGGCGTATCTCGGCAGAGGTTGATTCCGTCTGATTGCTGGCGAACCCGTTCCTAACTCACACCTTCAGTAATGAAATCGTAGTGTGGGGGTTGTTAGACTCGCCTGAGATTTGCAGATTACTTTAGATATCTGCTCGGAGAATTTTGATGCGAAAACTACTCGCTATCCTACTCGCAGGCTTATTTCTAGTTCTGTTTTTTGTTGCCACAACGGTGAATCAGGTTGTAGATACCGCTTCGGATCCTGATGTGATTACAGGGATGTTGGACGACGCAGATGCGTACGACTACGTCTACGACAACATTGTCGGGAATTTAGTTCACGATATGGTTGGCAGGGGAATTGACGTTAACTCCGGGCTCACCGATTCAGCGGGACTAACGATTCTTACGTTCGATGATCCAGATAAAGCAGCGCTTGCGATCACCGATTTGATCGAAACACTTATACCCAGAGAGTATGTGAAAGAAAAGCTTGAAGCGAGTTTGAACGGAGTAGTCCCGTACGCAAGAGGTGAGACTGACGAGTTTACCATCGACCTTGAAGTTCAAGAGCGTGTGAGGTCAGTACCCACTGCGGTTCGACAGGTGGTTTCGGATCTCAACCTGACTGAGAGAGTCATTGATGATCTGTTAGTTCCACAGCTTGATCAGTTCACCGAACAAATTTCTGAACAAGCACTTGGGATTGTATTTACGTCCGCCGAGCTAGAGGCAGATGCCCGCTTGATCTTTGCCCCCGAGTGGCTCGAAGAGCAATTGTTCGGTGCAATCGACGAAATCACTCCGTATTTCGCTGGCGATACGGATTCGTTCAATGTTGTGGTTCGATTCGGTGATCGGATAGTTATCGTCGGTGAACTACTTAAGGACAAATTAGGTAGCGACGACACGCTGTACAACCTAGTGTTCAATCAGGTTGTCGATCCGTTGATTCAGCAGGCCGTTGGGCAGACTGCCTCGGTTGGATTCGGTGTTTCGTTGACCGAAGATGAGATAGTCGAAGCATTTGAGGTCATCGCGCCACGGGCGTGGGTTCAGGAGCAGGGACTCGGTGTTATAGACACTTTGATCGATTACCTGAGCGGGAAGACCGACTCGTTGAATTTCGAGGTTGATCTTTCAGAACGTAAGGTTGCTGCCGCTCAGGAATTACAGGTACTCGCCAGAAACAAACTTAGGTCAATAGCTGCAACGATACCCAACTGCAACTCTCCAGCCGATGCGCTCGGTGCAGCACAGGATTTAGCGTCGCAGCAAATCCCTCGATGTATTACTGGAGCGCAATTTACTGTCGAAATAGTGCTGAATTCATTTGGTGGCCTACTTGACGCCCAAGTTGCGTCTTTTGTTGATTCAAATATTCCAAATCAAGTGTCGTACACCCAGGCTCAGCTTGTGGCGCAGGTCGGAGGCGGACTCGACACGATCGATGATGTTCGAGCACGAATCATCGAGGGTGTGAGTTTCTCGGAACAGGACCTAGTCACCAGCTTGGCTGGGGATAGCAGTGCACAGGCACGGGCTGACGTCGAGGAGACTCTGAGAATTATTGCCGACGGGATCGTGATAACCGAGAAGAACATAACCGACAACCTCGATCCCAATCTACTTCAGCAGTTCAACGATATGCGTGGCTACGCGGGTACTGCTCTTAGCCTGCGCTGGATTCTGTGGGTTTTGGTACTGATCCCACTTCTAGTGATAGCGCTGATCGGTGGACGCGGCTGGGCTGGTCGACTCAAGTGGGCTGGTGGTGTTGCGGTGGTATCTGCGTTGATCGTATATGGCGGAATCGCCGCAGCGTGGTCAGTCAACGATATGGCGAAGGACTATATCCCAGACTATGGTGCCGATGTTAGTGCCGAATTCAGGGCGGATTATCCAAGACTGAGTGCTGAGCTTGAGAGCACCGAGTTGACTACGCGTTTCGAGAAGGCATTGGACTCATGGCAGCAGGGATGGCGCAACCAAACCATGCCTTGGATTCTTGGTGGATTGATCGTCTTTTTAGCTGGAACCGTACTTGGGATGACTGGCTCGAAGAAAGGCACTCCGATGGGGAATGCTACGGCGTACAAGGGTTCAAGTCCATCCGTATCTTCATCTGAAGCATTCTCCATTCCAAAAGACTTGGGTGATGACAAGGCAGAGGATCTGCAGGATTCAAACAACGATGATGAAGATGATCCTGAGGTGAAACCGAGCGGAAACACTACTGCTTAAATATCACGGCAGTATCTAATCGAGGGCTTAGATTGCACCACGGGCAATTGCGTCGAGAATCGTGACGACAGCTTTGGCAAGCATAGACGCATCGACGGTGTCTGCTGTATCGGTAGGTCGGTGATAGTTCGGGTTTCTGAAATTCGCTGTATCACTGATCATCACCGCCGGAATGCCCGCTTTCCAAAACGGTGCGTGATCGCTGCGTCGTAGATTTCTAACGATAGGCATCCACCAGGGAATTTCGAGTGGCAGGATGGGCAGACCAATGTTCGAATTGTCGGCGCTGGTCTCAAGATGCCTTGAGATGTTGCGTCCCTGGCTCTTCGACAATATCAATAGTGATTTTGCTTCGAACCGTTGCTTCACAAGTGCTTTATACGCCCGTGGAAATAGTAGCCGAAATGACACCGGCAGCCGTTGTTTTAGCGTCGATGAACTGAACCCGATAGTTTCCAGAATTATGGCAGCAGAAGGTCGGTTATCTGACGTAATATCTGCGACGTAGGCTGACGATCCGTGGAGACCTTCTGCCGGTGGTTGCATTTCTTCAGCATCGAAAGCGGCAAACGTGATCTTGCGTAGGCTGCCTGATTTCGCAAGCACACGTCCGCATTCGAGCATCGCAGCAACACCACTGGCGTTGTCATCGGCTCCTGGCGAGCCTAGAACGGTGTCATAGTGGGCACCAATTAAAATCGATGGTTCGATGGAACTTTCATTCAGAGTGCCGATGATATTTACGCCAGTTCGTTCCGGCGACTGTTTTGGTATTTCGAATTGTTGTCGGCGTACAACAAGCCCGATACTTGCGAACTGAGTCGCTATCCATTCCGCCGCGTTGGCATGCTGGCCGGGATTACTATTTGAGTTGCGCGGGGAGGCGCTCAGCGTTTCAATATCGCTCTGTATTCGTGATTCTGAGAGCATCGAAACTGTTGTTGCCTTAGGTTGTTCGAGGGGAGAAACTGTTCACGATTGAGTCCTCCAAGCGTATACTCCGCCAGCCAGTATATGAAGTAGGTCGTGTAATAGAGGAAGCGAATCCTCGCCCGACCGTAAATTTGGAGTTGTGATGTACATCCTGATGGTGCGACTGAAGGTCAAAGAAGACCGTATCGAAGATTTCATTGCTGCATCGATTGGTGATGCAAAGGGTTCGGTAATGAACGAGCCAGGGTGTCGGCGATTCGACATCGTTCAGGCCGCTAATGACCCAACGTCGTTTGCGTTCTGTGAGGTTTACAACGATGAAGCCGCCTTTAAGGCTCACGGAGAAATGCCTCACTTCAAAGTATGGCAAGCAGCTGTTGGTGACATGTTCGACGGTGAAGTTGGAGTGTCATTCTGTAAGCCCGTATTCCCACGTGGTGATGCCAAGTGGGATTCGTACCGGTCTCACATCGTTGATGACGAATATTTCGCGTCGAGCTTGCATGTGATCCACGCTCCGAAGTTCGTGAAAGAAGAGCATGTGGATGCTTTCATCGAGTCGGTTTCGAAGGATGGTGTAGGTTCGACCCATGAAGAACAGGGCTGCTTACGGTTCGATGTTTACCAGAATGTGAACGACCCGACCGAGCTCTATTTGTATGAGGTCTACGTTAACCCTGATGCGTTCGAGTACCACAAGAACACTCCTCACATTAAACAGTGGGTTGCAGATGTGAAGGACATGTACGACACCAGCAGAGACGGTGGAGCTAGAGTCGGTCGAAACGTGTGGCCGCCCGACAATTGGGCATGGAGCTCTGGCAAGCCGACCTAGTAGGTCTTCGCTGCCTGTGCTGAAGTAGCGTTAACTAAGAAGCGCCGGGTCGTTAGACCCGGCGCTTCTCTTTATTTCTTCAGAAGGCGCTGTTATTACGCAGCGATTTCGTTTTGAGGTTCGTTCTCATCTTCTACGTCAGAATCCTGAACTTTCTCAGTTCGGATACTGGAAGTCATGAAGACTGACACTGAGTCCTTCAGTGCGCTTGCAAGGTCTTTAAGAGTTGATGATGATGCAACAACTTCTTCAACCTGCGCACTAAGTTCTTCCGTGCTAGCCGATGCCTCTTCAGCCGATGCCGAACTTTCTTCGGTTGTAGCAGCCACGCTGTCCATCGCTGCTCGAACTTTGTTTGCGTTCTCACCCATTTCGGCTGCACTGGTGGCGTTACGGTTAGCAACGGATTCAACCGACTCGACGTTCGAGACCATCTGGTCGCTTAAACTTTTTACGTCCTGCGCCGATTTTGCCATCGCATCGATCTGGTCTGAAACAGCCGCAACCGAGTCGATGATGGTTTCGAGAGCTTCCCCTGCCTGTTTGGCAAGATCAGATCCCTGTTCAACTTCTTGTGAACCAGCTTCGGTAGCCTTGATCGACTGTTGAACGCCCTTCTGGACGCCTTCGATTAGACCTGCGATTTCTGAGGTTGCACCTGTAACCCGTTCAGCGAGCTGTCTAACTTCGTCGGCAACAACTGCAAACCCACGTCCCTGTTCACCCGCTCGTGCCGCCTCTATGGCGGCGTTTAGCGCTAACAGGTTCGTCTGTGCGGCGATGTCGTCGATCACGGCAACAATCTTACCGATTTCAGCGGACTGTTCACCAAGACCGGTGACCTGTTCGCTGACCGAATTGACTGCGCCGGAGATTCGCTCCATGCCTTCAACAGTTTGCTTCACGATCGCTAGACCGTTGTCTGCAGCTTCATTTGCTGCCTTTGAACCAGCCGTGGCTTCGGCTGCATTACTGGCTACAGTGTCGGTAGCCGAAGCTACATCGCCAACAATGATTTTTGCCTTTTCAACGGACTCTGTCTGCTCAACCGAACCAGCATTGATCTTGTCGAGACCAGCGGTGAGATCGTTTATGAGTTCGACTGAGGATTGAATACCTGCCGCCTGTTCCTGAGCACCGCTTGCAACCTGCTGTGAAGTAGATGCAATACCCTGAGTGGCTTCACCAGCTTGTTCAGCTGCTTCTGCCATTTCGGTTGCGGCTTCATTTACGGAGTCGGCGGTTTCTCTTACACCATCGATGAGTACGGACATGTTCTCGACCATCGAGTTGTAGGAATCAGCTGATTCGTTTAGTCGACTGATAATGTCGTTAAACGCTGCTCCGATTTGACCAACTTCGTCGGAACTCGAAACAGTTACCGGTTCTATCGAGACGGTGTATTGGTTCGTGAGGTCACCTGCGGCAACCGACTTGAGTCGGTCGGTCATTGTCGGCAACGCTTCAGTGCTGACGATGTTGGCGATAGCGGTTACTTCCCGCAACTTGGCGACAATTGTCTTTCGAATGAAAACAACGATTAGACCAAGAACGAGTGCGCCAACGGCAAGAAGGATTAGTTCAAGAGTTTTTAGCGATCCGACAACTGCCTGTGATTCATCTGCGACGAGTCCCGTGGTGACGTTGGTTGCGTCAAACAGCGGACCCACGTTTACGCCGATATCGACAATAGCGTCTTTTGCACCAGTGTCGAACGTGCTGACCAGGTTTACCTGTGATCGATATTCATCCCATGCGGCGTCGGTTGCATCGAGCGCAGCCAAAACTGCAGGGCTAGTAGTTCCCTTTAAGTCAAGAACTGAGTCACCAGCGTGAAGGCCAGCCTGAATGGCTTCAAACGAATCTGCCTGAGTTTCAATTTCAGCCCAGATCGCCTTGCGTTCCGCTTCGGTCGTGGCAGCTAGATAATTGTTGGCGAGGTACGCGGTTCGGTAGGCACGCATACGCTGTCCACCAGCTGCATCCATGTCGGTTACCGATACTTGGTTTGTGTTCAGGGAATTAACAACTGCTGCTGATGCACTGAATACACTTGGTGTAAGACGGTCGACATTTTTCAGTGAAGACCCGTCTACGTCAAGCCCGTTGACGATGTGAGTAATATTTCCGGCTAGATCAGCGAATGCTGAATCAACCGACGTAAGAAGATCAAGAACCTCAGCGCTAGTCGTTCCTGAAAGATTTCGGTCGGCATCGCCACCGCGTAATCCGGCTTGAACAGCTGAGAAGTCGCTTAGTGTGTTTTCAATGTCTAAGGCAAGGTGTTCTCGTTCGCTAACCTCGGTGACCCACGCATTAGCGAGGAAACCGAGTTTAAAAACTCGCATACGCTGCGCGCCAGCTTGATCTAGATTGGTCACACTGATCTGAGATGTACTCATCAAGCCGACGACATCAGCCGCCTTTGAGAAGAGCGCAGGTACTGTGGAGTTGATATTCCCGATTGCTGTGACGGCAACGGTGTCAGAGTCGAGGATGGTCTGTAGTTCTGACTTGTAGATATCCCACTCAGCGTCAACTACCTCGAGCTGTGCCAGCACGTCAGCACTGTTTGTGCCGTTAAGATCGTATTTCGCATCGCCCGAAGCAAGACCTATCTGAACTTCTTCAAACTGGGTGATTACGCCGGTTAACGCTGGACCGATTTCTTTTCGGCCTTCGGCATCAGCCTGAAAATACTCGTTCGCGAGTGTCGCGGCTTTATAAGCCCGCATGCGTTGCGCGCCCGCTTGGTTGACCATCGGCGTGCTGCCATCCAGCGATCCGAAGGTTTGAAAGTTTAGCCCGATTGTTGCGGCGAGAATGCCGAACATAATGAGTAAAACCGCAATTAGTTTTGCTTGTATCGAGCCAGTAATAAATCGCAAGTTCATGGATACCCCCAAGTGCGATGATGTGTCGTACTTCTGGATTTCAGCTCGCAGCAATTTCTGCGGCTGACATTCAGAAAGCCCTGTTGTTAATGTGAGGTGCGTATTGCCTTCTGGCATACGGAATTAACGAGGTAGTGTTCCTGTTAATTTGTTCTATGGCGTTGGGGAACCGCCGTAGGTACAGTCGCCTAGTTTCGATATATCTACATAAAAACGTATAAAAGATAAAAATGTACTATAAGCCACATGTGATAAACGAAATTCGTAGCTATTCGGAGATGCCTTTAGAAATGCTTGGACTCGGGTAGGAGATAAAACAAAAAACGCCGGATCGTTCGATCCGACGTTTTTTATAATTCGCAGTTACCCAGTGAACTAGGCGGCTAATGAATCAGACGATTGTTGGACTTCTTCCAACTGTGTTTGTTCCCCGTCGCTAATGACCTTTGCTATGTCTAGCAGGATGATCAGCTTCTTATCACTCTTGACGATACCTGTGAGGTACTCAGAGTCGTTTGTTGTGATCACAGTTGAAGGTGGCTCTATCGAACTAGATGCGACGCGGCTGACTTCAGTCACCGCATCCACAACCATTCCGATGTCTTGTCCCCCAACATCAACGACGACGATTCTGTGTTCGTCAGTTCGTTCTGAACTTGGCATTGAGAACCTGGTTCGAAGATCGACCACAGGAATTACTTTGCCACGTAGGTTAATCACACCCTCGATAAATTCAGGGGCTCTTGGCACGCGGGTTATTTCCTGCATGCGTATGATTTCTCGGACAGCGCTGATATCTACGCCGTATGCCTCTTCGTTGAGGTCGAATACGACGAGCTGGCGCTCTCCTGACATTCCAGTATTTTCAGACATGATTTCAAGTACTCCTTGTCTTCATATCCAGTAGTAAAAGCGACCGCACTTGCGACCGCACGATTCTGTTAATCCTTTCTATAATCGTGTATCTGGGAAGATCGAACATCGGAGGAATGGACAATGGTGCTGCGGGAACTACCTATTGGTTGTCGGTGAAGGTTGGGTTGTAATCAATATTTTGCTGGATTAAACGATACGAGCGTACTAGGCGGCTAGTTGTTGTTCGCCGGTACTCGTTTTCGAGACGACTTTAGAATTTGTACTAGAATCGTCGACCTAGAACACACTAGCTGAAGTCTTCAGAGCATTGGCAAGATCAGAAAGTGTCGATGCGGATGCGACTACTTCTTCAACTTGGGCACTGAGTTCTTCAGTGCTTGCCGAAGCCTCTTCCGCAGCGACCGAGCTTTCTTCAGTCAAACCAGCGATCCCATCCATGGGTTCACACAGCTGTTCACCGGATCGGCCTGCCTCGATTGCTGCGTTAAGCGCCATCAAGATTAGGCTGGGTGAAATCCGCAATTTAATAGAATGTTGTTCTCTAAACGGAGAATCTTGAGTCTACAAACGGTGACAGTACCACCGAATGCCCGGCGGACATTTTTATCTAGGTCGCTGGTATCCCATTAGTAGAATTTTTCCGCGCAACGAATGCCAGTGCTGCCGTAACTCTCGAGTTAACCGTGGAATTTCCACTGAGGCCGAGCTTTGTAAAAGTGGTCCCGATGAAATTGTTCACGGTCCTTATTTTTATGCCTAGCGTGCTAGAAATATGCTCGTTGGATAAACCGTCTGAAATAAGTTCAAGGATTTGAATTTCTCGAAGAGTGAGCGTGTCGATTCGAAATATGGCAGTCCGAATTTCCAATGCAGGCGAGTTGGCGTTATCCCAGCTATTCGGATCATATTCACCCATTAGTACTCGTTTGGTTGTTCGTACTAGCACCTCGGTAACCAAACGGCCATCACGTGAGACCACCATGCTCATGACTGGTATTTGGTCAAGGAGTGATTTGAAAAATGGCACAACTAACCGCGGGGTAATAGCGATGATTTTGGCTTTTGTCGCCGTTTCTACAGCGGTACTGAGCCACGTTGGATTAATCGGAATGGTTGTGGATGGACACGACAATATTATGATGTCGGCTTCGGAATGAAATCGCTTAGGAGGTTGTGAACAGGTGGCTAGCTCAGATCCGACGATGATGGCTCCACGAGCGGACAAGGCTGCACATGCTCCTGTAAATTCGATTTCATCGGGCGAAACCACCTGGATTTGTGGTGCGTTGCCTCCTACAAGTAGGAAATCTTTCGAATTTTCGATGGCTGTTAATTGATTACCTGAAATGAATAAATCATGCATTGGGAATGATCACCTGTTGCAGAAACGGAATAGTAAACGTCATCGCAGGAACTAAGTGTTTACGCCACATGTCATACTTCACCACAGCCCCTCTTCCATACCCTCAGGACATAAGAATTAGTCAGAATACAGATAGCCCGTAAAATTCGGTAGCTGTTTTACCAAATACACTGGCTTTAGCCGTAGCTGAAAGTGAATTGAGGATATTTCGCGCTGAATCGGCGACGGTTTGGTAGTCACCTGCAAGAGTGCAAACGGGCCAGTCACTACCAAACATAAGCCTGTCAGTGCCATACATTCCCAATATATGGTGCACATATGGACGAAGGTCATCGGTCGTCCAGTTTTGGTGGTCTGCTTCCGTGATCATTCCAGAGATTTTGCAGTGGATTCCGTTGATGCTCGCAACCTTTCGCATGTCAGTGAGCCACGGCTCGACTAGATGTTCGGCTATTCGCGGCTTCGCTATGTGATCGACTACTGCACGGAGATCGGGGACTTGATCCATAACCTGCGGAATGAACGGTAAGTTAGCCGGTTTTGCCAGAAAATCGAATGTGAGTTTGCGCCGAACAAGTTCCTTCAGTCCGTTTATTGCTGCGGAATTTACTAACCACCCGGGATCGTCTTCGCCCTCCCATATGTGGCGCACCCCTTTGAAGTATTTACTGCGCTGAAGCTCGTCGAGGGTATACCCGACTTCCGGATCAGTTAGGTCGACCCACCCGACAACCCCGGCGATGAAGTCGTACTGATCGGCGAGTTCAAGCAGCCATCGCGCTTCGTCGGGAGACGAGACCGCTTGGACTACAACGGTGTAGTCGACTCCAGCGGCTTTTATGAGCGGTGAAAGATCGGTGGGGCCGTAGTCGGTGGCTAGCGGGCTACCATCGGGCATCCACGAGTAGTCGAATCGATCGATCTCCCAGAAATGCTGATGGCTGTCTACAACGGGAACTTTGATCAACCTGAGTACCCTTTCGGGATTCGTTAACTGTCGTTAGTCACGTAAGCACTAAAAAAAAGAGTGCTGTTACGAACGTTATTTAGGCTACGATTTTACCGATTTCAGGCTTCCCGACGGTTGCTGTGTTGTGTACACCTGCGAAGTTCGCATCGCCGTACCAAAGTTCACCATCTTTTATCGACATCCCATGCACGTACGCATCGCCGGGGTCGAGAGTGATTCGATCCAATTCGGCACCCGTGTCGACATCGTATTTCACAATGACATTATCTGTGGTGTGGGCACACCACAGACCATCGCTCACGCGCGCCAAACCGTGAAGTCGAGGTATATCCACCTCGAAGCTGTGTACATTTTTGTAGCCGTCGGAAGGATCCACCAAATAGATCGCTGTTGGCTGGAATGCTGTCACCCAAATTTTGCCGTCATCCCATTCGATCCCATGAATTCCCCCACCATCAGGGGTACGAAATCGGTCAACAGGTTGACCAGTTTTCAAGTCGAGTTTGTAGATGTATCCGAGACCAGTGTCGGTGGATCTGGCAGGGCGCGAAACAGAATTTCCATTTGAGGCTGTCCAGATAAAACCACCACCAACCGTGATGCCTGACCCGTTGGCCGTGGGAGTGGAAATTGTTCGTAGTAGCTTGCCAGTTTCGTCCACTACATAGACGTTGTCTGTCTTTTGATCCATAACGAATAAGCCCTCATCAGTCCACTGAAGACCGTTCGGCATCTCGCAAGGCGTATCTATTTGTTTAACAGTTTTCATGGTGGTTCGTCGGGATCCTTCAGCAGTTAACGGGGGCGTGTATCGGACAATTTCCTAAGGGTTTTTGTACTGCACCGCAATAATGTTTCCGAACTGGTCAAGAGTCAAGTGAGATATTCAAGACAATGCACCGAACCAATGCTGGCGTTTCAACCACTAGTAATTGGATGAATTACACGTGAGATAGTCCCGATTATTAGATGTAGAATAGAAGTGTGATGTCGTGCCGGACGTACGCACCTATTTGATTTGTAGAAATTCTCCCGCCTCCGTCCACTGCGACTCACCTGTGAAAATAGCCGCTAAAGGCGCTGGCTTGAGTGCCGCGATTTGGCGTTGACTTATTAGGTGGTGGCAGAGATGCCCTCAAAGTCTTCTAGAACGTCGGATGTACGCGACAACGATCGCGTTATGGTTTTTATCGACGGAAGCAACCTGTATCACGTTCTCTCACAGAGCTGTGGCAGGCATGATTTGCAGTTCGACAAGTTCGCTCTGAAGCTGGCTGATGGGCGCAAGCTTCAACGCATTTACTACTACAACATTCGTCAAGAATCTGACTCGAACCCAAGTGTTGGTGCTGAACAGGCGAAGTTCCTTGAATCGCTATATGACACCCCGTACGTGGAAGTTCGCCTGGGGATCTGGAAACAACGTGGCGACATTATGGTAGAAAAGGGTGTCGACGTAATGTTGGCAACCGACCTCGTAACGAACGCGTACAACGATCACTATGACACGGCTATCGTTGTTAGCGGAGACGCTGATTTCTATCCTGCTCTTCAAGCGGTGAAGGATGTTGGCAAGCACATAGAGGTAGCTGCGTTTGACATGAACCTATCGTCGGAATCTGCGCGTGTTGCCGACTTGGTGTGCAAATTCAATAAAACCTACTTCACCGGATTGTGGGTGACCAGAGCACAGGCTCAATCGCGCCCGAGTTCACGAGCCGAAGTTTCAGATGAAGCTGCTTCACCTAACGGTGAGGATAAAGCTGCCACTAAAGCAGCAACAGCTCGGCGTTCAAGTGTGCGAAAACCGCTCTCGGCTTCTCGGTCAAGCTCGTCCGATACCAGCACGCGAACTCGACGTCCTGCGGCGTCACGTACACGCAAATCCGACACCCCTGAGCCATCGGCATCAGATAACCGCGAGTCTACGGCTACACCGACCACAACTGACTCAAGTATGCGTCGAACTCCGACTCGTCGCCGTGTGGGCGGTACGAACGGATCATCTTCAAATGACAGTAGCAGCGTTTCTCGCTCGGCTCCCAGGCCTCCAGTATTGAGAACATCTGTTGAATCGACTCCGATCCCAACTCCAACTCCAACTCCGGCTCCGGTTGCGAGTAAGATCTCGAGTGATGCTGATCCAGTTGGAAGCCCGACTCGACGTAGGAATTGGCGTGGACGTCTAGGCCTTAACAACACCGACGACGAGTAAGCCTCCCGTACGGTAGGTAGATAGTGATCGCAAAAAAGGATGGCATCGGAAATCGATGCCATCCTTTTTATTTTGTACTGATTCTCGAATCCCAACGCGTTGACCGCTGATAGTCAGAATGCTAGTTTCCGCTGTGAAACGTATTAATGAATGCGCCATTTACAAGGATTATTGAATGCCATCACTCCAGAGCTTGTTGGATCAGGTTGAATCGGCAACGAACGAGATTGTCGAACTCGAACAATCTTTAGTCCGTATCCCGTCAGTAAACACCGGTTTCATGCCGACTGGAGGAGAGACGGCGGTCGCAGAATTCATCAGAGATTGGCTGGCACAGGACGGTCTGTCATCAGAGATCCTTGCTCGTGATGCTGATCGAGGAAACATCATCTCTGTGTACCCAGGTGATGACAATGACACCCGACTGATGTTGATGTCACACACAGATGTAGTTCCAGTCGAAAATGAAACCAAGTGGAATTGGGATCCGTTCGCAGCCGAGATTTCCGAAGGACGTGTTTACGGACGGGGCGCGTCGGACTGTAAAGCATTATTAACGTCTCAGTTGATGGCAATGGCGATCATGAAGCGATCGGGGGTGCGGCTCGATCATGGCCTTCGACTCGTAAGCGGCGCAGATGAAGAGCATGGCGGACGGTGGGGATTCGGTTGGCTTGCAGATAACCATCCTGAGTCGTTGAAGTCGCAGTTCGCTGTGAACGAGGGTGGTGGTACGCCTGTGGAGATCGGGAACTCTCTGACTTACCTACTAGGCACAGGCGAAAAGGGGCGAATGGAACTTCACATCACGCTTCGTGGTGAAAGTGCGCACGCTTCAGTTCCGTGGACAGGTGTCAATGCCACCTACAAACTTTCTCGGGCTCTCGGGGCTATTGAGGGTTATCGGCCTGAACTCGACACATCTCTTGAGATTTTCGAGCACGTAGGTGCCTTTGGTATCGAAGAGAAGCCCTCACCGATGAATATAGACCGAATTGTGGCGGAGCTTAACGTGACTTCTCCTCGATTGGGATCATTGCTGAAAGCGCTATCTCGTATGGTGCTGACACCGACCATGGTGTCAGGCGGGATCAAGTCGAACAGTGTGCCGGAAGAAATCAAACTCACATGCGATATTCGAACCCTGCCGTTTCAGGATGAGGCATATGTCCGTCGGCAGCTTGATCAGGCGTTTGAAGGGATCGATGGCCTCGAGTACGAAATCGACTACATGTCGGTACCGAACTCATCTGAATTTGAAACGGAATTGACTGCTTCCATTCGTAAAGCTCAGGCGGTAGCTGTTGGCAGGGACGATATCCAATGGATTCCGGCTATCAGTAATGGGTTTACCGATTCCCGGTTCACTCGAAATCTTGGAATCATCACTTACGGTTTTGCTGGAGCTCACCCCGACGATGATCCAATGCTTTCTCGTGCTCACGGGACAGATGAATCGGTCGGTATAGCTTCGTTAATCAGTGGTACGAGAAGCATGTTGGCGATTGCCTACGATTTGTGTGGTGGCAGATGAATAATCGACAGCCAGTATCCAGTGACGATCTGAGAACGGCGGCAGCGCTGTGTACTAGTTCGGTGTTGAAGTTGGACCTGATCTTTGGAGCAGGCTTGCGTATGGGCTTGAGTGGACACGTTCACAGACGATGGCTCATATCAGTAATGCGTTGGTGCACTATTCCAACAATCTCGGCACAAGGGCGCAGGATAATCCAGGTACGCGAGGTCTTTTATTCGGTGAAGGAAGTATCGATGCCGCCACGTGGCAGGTTGAGAACGGCGCCGGTGTATTGGCCCTTATCGCTGAATCTATTCCTGCTGAGACGCGAGCTTTCCATCGAACTGGCATACCAGACGTCGAAGGCTTTCTGGCGATGGGATGTGTCGAGATTCTTCTGCATGGCTACGATTTAGTGGTTGGAACTGATGCCGAGTTCGATCCCGATTCCGATCTTTGTAAGCGCGTGTTGGGTCGCTTGTTCCCGTGGGCTCCGCTCGATCGACCAGGCTGGACAACGTTGCAATGGGCCACCGGTCGCGGCGATATTGATGGTTACACGAGCCTGGGTGAAACTTGGATGTGGCACAACGATCTGCTGAGTGAATGGGGTGGAAATATTCCGGATTCACGTCACTGGATCACCCGAAACTAGCACCTACTTATTACCGGTTTGGAGCCTCCTTGTTTCTCACCGCTGCCAAGGTCTAATCTAGAAATCGAATGACAAATAATTCAACTCCGAACGTTTTGTTCATTATGGCCGACCAAATGAAGGCCTCAATTCTTCAGTTGTACTCGTCGGAGATTGGAATCGAAACTCCGTCATTGGAGCGATTAGCTGGCGAAGGCGTTCGATTTGAACATGCGATAACCCCGCACCCTTTGTGCGTTCCAGCTCGCACTTCGGTCATGACGGGGCGATACCCGCATTCAACCGGCTGTCGGCGAAACGAAACGCTGATGCCTGAGAACGAGCAGCATGCATTTAGGATCTGGAAGGAAAATGGTTTTACAACTGGTTTGATCGGAAAGAATCACTGTTTTATCGAGTCCAGCGATTTGAAATTGTTCGACGTACGTTGTGAGATTTCTCATACTGGATTGCCACTCTCAGGAGTCTACAAAGGCGAAAATGCCGGTAACACGGGCATGGAATGGATTGTTCCCGAGAGGGCTATTTATGCAGCTCACCAAGCTCGGGTAAATCTTTGTGACAATGCACAAAGTCCGAGAATTGCCTACAAAGTTTCGGATACACCTGAAGAATATTTCGGGACTGCTGTGATCGCCTCTCAAACAGAAGCGTTTCTAGAGAAGTATGTTTCAGGTGAATTTTCCTCAGATTCGACAAAATGACCTGATCCTTTCGCCCTGTGGGTTTCATTCCTTGATCCTCATGAGCCTTTTGAGGCTCCACGGCGGTACGCCGATATGTTCCCTCCTGATGAGGTTGTTATGCCTCCCCAAAGGACGAACGAGTACACCGATGGGACATCGCCAGAACGGAACAGAGTGCTCGCGAGGATGATGCGGCAGGCTGATGATGCAGAGGAGCATCGGCGCGGAGTAGTCAGTGTCTATCAGGCGATGACTAGATTCGTTGACGATGGGATAGGTAGGATTCTCGACAAACTGGACGAGCTTGATCTTCGCGAAAACACGATTGTTGTATTCACAGCCGATCATGGTGATTTCATTGGTGAGCATGGAATGGCTGTGAAGGGTGGTGTTTTCTACGATGCACTTGTGCGCGTGCCAATGATTGTTTCTTGGCCGAGTGGTGGCGTTCCTCAAGGTGTCAGTGACGATTCAATGACAAGTACGTTGGACATCGTTCCAACCCTGCTTGAATTGCAGGGTTTGGCATCGTTTGACGATATTGGCGCTGGATGTGTACGTGACGGCATTCGGGAATCTTCAGTGCTGGATGAAACTCAGACGCGTAGGATGCAGGGGCGACCTCTGCCGACCGTCACTGCCGCCGTTCCACGCGTTGCATCGTTCTCAGAATATGGAGCGGGAGGCCCGCCAGTAACAATGGAGTTGCTCGATGGGCTAGACAAGCCATTCGGCTATCACACCGTTATCGAAACACTGTGGGCTCGGGAGACGGAAGGCCGACGAAAGATGGTTCGTACCAAGCACTGGAAGTACATCACCGATCCGATTGCGCGGGGAGCAACGTTGACTTCTGGGTCGGACGGCGGACCGGGAGACGTAGACGAACTCTACGATTTAACCCAAGATCCTTGGGAACTCCAGAATGTCGCCCATTTTCCTGCAAGCGCTGAAGTCATTTCAGAAATGCGATCGTTGTTAGCCGGTTGGATGATCGATACCGAGGATCCCATTCCTGTCGAAATTCCTGAAACGGTTGGGAGGACTGCTCCTCGATAGCGACACCCCAAAGCAGGTTGAAATACGATAATCTTTCGGCGTCCAATTCACGCTATTTTTGATAGGCACTCGCCACTGGCGAGCCTAGAGGTCTCATTTAATGAATCGATTCTTGAAATTGCCCAAGATTCAGCTGTTGCTAGTATCGGCCTTCTTGCTTGCCGCTGTGGCTGTCGCCTGTGGATCTGACGGTGGTGGTGACGGCGTCGCTATTGGCGGCTCTGAAGAGTTCCCGAAGAGGATTCGCGTGGTCGAGTCAACTGTGATATTTAGTGAGGCAGACGTGAAAGCAATCGGGTTTAAAGGTCAACGAGATTTCATTATCGAGTACCCGGGAACCTCGGTCGCAAAGTGGGGCTTCATGAATCAGAAAGAGATTGGTCTTTTGATTTACGCGAGTGCGGAAGATGCTAAAACTCTCGGGGTCACAGCAGCAGAAGCTCAGACGTTCAGACGAGAGGGTGACGGTCAGGCACCTGACGGGAACCTTATCGACCGGATATCGTGCCGTGACAAGGCTGGGGCATCAGCTGTGAAGGCCGAAACGGGCAATGGCTCTAAGGCATTCTCATCTTCGTATCTCGACCCTGAAATTGGCGAGTCCGAAAGCATTCTGCCGGTTGGCGGAGCGTGCTCGAACCGATTCCCGACATATAACGATTACACAGTGATAGGAAACATCGTGGTCATGTGCGAAGGCGACGGCCGCAATCTGACTGAACCTTCAACCAACTGCGAAAAAATCGAAGAATGGTTGACGGCATCCTAGACTTCCGAGCCGGATAACGGTTGATTTACGATAATTCGACTAAAAACGGAAGTAAATAAATTCCGCCGAAGTATTGGCTCGAAGTAACAAGATAGCAATAAACGACGTGAGTGTGAGGACGGTCAATGCGACTGTTCTGCTCACGTCGTTTCGCGTCCAGATGTCAGCGATCTTCGGACGATCGAATACGGCGTGCAGCCACAGCGGGAGTGAGTACAGCGAGACGGTAACTCCGAGTGCGATCGCAAGTTTTGTTTCGCGGCTTGAGCTGAATACGTTTTCGCTGATGTAGGAAAAATCACCTTCGCGGAAGAGTAACCAGCTGGCGCTGATGACCACGAACGAAATGATGGTCGTAACAAGTTTCGGCAAGTTGAAATTTAGTTTGTTGAAGGCACGCCACATGAGAATTAGGCAAGCGTGCAGCAGTCCCCAAAGTGCAAAATTCCATGCTGCGCCGTGCCAAAGTCCGCCCAGTACGAACGTAATTGTGATGTTGAAAACGGTGCCGTAACGACCCTTCCGATTTCCTCCTAACGGGATGTAGACATAGTCACGAAGCCACGTTGAAAGAGTGATGTGCCAGCGTCGCCAGAAATCCGCCGGAGAGTAAGCTAGCCACGGATGTTTGAAATTGAGAGATAGCTCGATACCGAGGAGTCGTGCCGATCCGCGTGCGATATCGGTGTATCCAGAAAAGTCGGCGAGGATCTGGATGCCGAACGCCATTACTCCGACCCAGAGCATCGCTGCGCCGGGCTGGGCGGTTGAAAATATGTTATCGACGATCTTTCCGACGTTGTCGGCGATAACCAACTTTTTAAATAGCCCCCAAGTAAGTAACGAAATTCCGCTGACAGTCCGATTGGCGTCGAAATTCCGACGTCGTTCAAATTGAGGAAAAAGAGTAACGGCGCGCTCTATCGGCCCGGCGATTAGCTGAGGGAAAAAACTTATAAACAGGGCGGTGTCGACGAAACTTTGCCTGGCGTGAGTTCGCTTCATATAAACGTCAATTACGTACCCAAGAGATTGGAACGTGTAGAATGAAATACCGACCGGCAAGATGATCTTCAATGTCGTGTCGAACTCGGCGAGTCCCACGGCGCTCAAGGCGTCAGTGGCGCTATCGACGAAGAAACCGGCGTACTTGAAAAATGCCAACGTACCAAACAAACCCGCTATGGCGAGAACCAGATACCGTCGGGCGTTCGGTGTGTTCTCTTCAATACCCCTCGCTGCTAAATAACTCACTGCCGTGTAGCCGCCCAGGAGAAACGCCATTCGAGGGTCGATATATGAGTAAAAGATGTAACTGGCGGCGAGCAACAGTAGATTTTGAAACCGGGACGCCATGAACCAATAGGCGGCGAAGACCAGTAACAGTAGGATTGCGTATTCCAGTGATTGAATGCTCACTGAGTTGTGCCTTTGCCGTCTTGGGCAGTAAGCATCCACTCTGCGAAGAACTCCGTGTAGGTAGCGAGAAAACGATGTTTCAGGTGATACCCGTCGTAGTACATTGCCGCATCGAGTGTTCCATTCTCAATATGTCCGGACATATCGATGTAATTAACATTGTTCGTCGTCAGATATGACGCGAGATCGACGGTGTAGTTATCCAGCGATTCTGGATCGCTCGAACTGCCGTCGGGGTTGGGTTTCGCTGCTACTCGGACAACGGTTAAATCGACATCGATGGCTTTGGTTAATTCGATTATTTGTGGCAGGAACGATTTGCCGATTGCCGAGTTGAAGTTGCCATGGAACTTTGGACCCTGGATTACAGCATCCTGCTCACGTTTGTTGGCGAACGAGAAGAACTGATCAGAGGAGTCGTTCAGTTCTTGCTTTTCGATGCCGGCAATTTCGGCACCTATCGAACTGACCGAACTCGATGCAGCATACGAACTCGATCTGGCGATCGGATAGATGGATACAAATGCATTGAGGATTCGGTCACGTATTGATTGAGGCGTGCTTGGAAGTGCTCCGTAGCCGCTAATACTGGATTGAGATAAGCGTTCGATTAATCCCAAGTCTTCTGGGCCTGTGAAGTAGATCGGGCGGGTGATTAGATCGTCATGGAAGAAGATAAAGACCCGGCTTGGCGGGTTTTCCGAAACAGCAACGATGTTTTTCATCTGGACGTACCAGATTCCGGGAGCTGTTCCGTCGATTGCAAGGGACACCGCAGAGTCACCGGTCAGTTCGCTGAGGTAATCAGCATCTATTCGGGTGTCCAATAGAGAGTTGCCGAGGAAGACGGTTGACGCTTTCGTTAGGTCGAATTGATCGACTACGGATTGATCAAACTGTTCAGGTATGCGGACGCGTCCGAAGACCGCAGGGACAATCAATACGACCATAAGCATGGCAACCAGCGCCAATACAGATAAGTGCCCAGTCGATGACTGATCGGGGTATGTTGACGCTGCGTTGTCTGAGTGCTGCATAGATCGAAAGTTTATTACGTCGCCGAAGCCATTCGCATGTCAAACGGGTAAGCCCAAATCATATTCATCTATCTGACTCAGTTTGGTTGATCTTGTGAAATAACTCACTGTGATAGTAATCGACTATGAATCAGTGTCGCTTGGATGGGCGGGTCGAATCGCTAGGTCGTTCGAATCCGAGAGGCGATCTTCTATGATTATCGACGACCGAGACCATGAAGATGACGCTGTTGACTCAAAGTGATCCCGACGCCGTAGCGGTGTTTGACGATATCGGAGTCTCCCAATTGTAGGGATACTGTTTTTTCGACGACTTAGTTCACTTATTTGAAGGTCCAATTCAGGAGCGTCAAGTATTTGAAGGTGCACTATGAACTACACTCGCGGCTGAACGAACTCCACTATGTTCATGAAAGGTCTTTGAACTTGAAAGCTAATGCATTGAAGGTGGGTGTTGAACGGGGCGAATTGCAAATTGGCACATGGGTGAACATGCTTCGCAATCCTGCGGCGCTGACGTTGTTCAAACAGGCAGGGTTGGATTTCGTTAGGCTCGATATGGAGCACTCTTCCCCGTCAATCGAAACTGTCGCAGACTTCGCTGTGATGGGGCGGGCGTTGGATTTGCCAGTGATGGTTCGGCCACCTGTGGCGAATCGCGAGTGGATAACTCGACTATTGGATATTGGAATTTACAATATTCATTGTCCACAGGTCGATACACCTGAACATGCCGCCGAAATTGTTGCTGCTTCTCGCTACACACCACGTGGTTCACGCGGAATGGGCAGTGCCACACCGGGTAATGACTTCGATATTTCCATGCCCGTCATGGATCGCCTTAAGTTTACGAACGATCAAGTGTTTATCACTGTGATGTTCGAGTCGGCACAAGCTTTCGAACATCTTGATGAGATTGCCTCGATGGACGGTATCGATGCATTGACCCTGGGTCCCCAAGATCTTGCACAGGATTTAGGTGTGTTTGGTACACCCGATCAGGATCGAGTGCTCGATGAGAAACGAACTCAGATCGTCGAAGCGGCAAATAAGTATGGTAAGACGTGCGCTATGTTGGTCGGCTCTGCGGAACAAGCTCGAAAGTGGCGTGATGCTGGGGTGTTGTTGGTGAACTATTCGACTGAGGTCAATGTACTGTTGGACGGCTATCGCTCGGCTCTAGGTGAGATACGTGGCTCATAGCCCGTTCTTGAACACCATAGCGGGTGATCCATAAGGAGATCGCTAAGTGTTCTATTACGCAATCGATGTCATCCGCATGAGCTTCACGTCTAGCGTCCTATATATTCGCGATGCTCCGCAGTTCATTAACTTGAAGGTGAACTGTGAACTTCTGATGGTATTTTGAAGACCCAGATGGAAATCAACTGGCGATAATGAGCGAGCAGGGATATCTACAGAATCGTTCAATGTGAGATTACTCAGGCAGGCGAGACGATCAAATATTGGCGACCGCTAAAAATGAAATTCAGCCGGATAGTAATCTCGTTCGTTTCCAGGCTGATGTCTTCGATTACTCCTGTTGCGATCGTGCTTCCACCAAATTCGACCTCAGCTACGTTGAACATGGCAAGGTTTACTGTGACTATTTGGCTTAGTTGCAAATCGGGCACCGTATCCCCCAACTTTCCGCGCTTTACTTATGTGGCAACAGCATAGCGTACTCATCCAGTCCTGATCTGTTTTTCGCATACATGTGATAGAAGAGTGCGGTTGATACCGCACCCAACTACACTGTCATTGTTGGGGCGTGACCCCAATACATGTTGAATGCTGCAGAAGTACGCCGGAGGGTCTCATCTTGAAAGTTACCGCGATAGAAACCTTTGCAGTCGAAGGACTGAACTCACCTTTGCTGTTTTGCGCGATCAGAACTGATGAGGGTATTACGGGATATTCAGAATTCGGCGAGGGGCGGCTCGCTCATGGTATGCGAGGTCTTGTCGAGGATCTTTCGATCTATGTGATCGGAAAAGATCCGCGAGCAGTTGAAGCTCACTATATCCAGATGATTCGGGCGAGCCGAATGGCATACGGTGGAGCTACATGGCAGGCTATCGCCGGCATCGAACTTGCTTTGTGGGACATCAAGGGCAAAGCACTAGGAGTCCCTGTTTATGAGCTCGTGGGCGGTGCCACGAGAACACATCAGAAAGTCTATTGGTCGCACATGCTGAGTTATCAGGTGGGGGCATACGGGCGTCTAGGCACCGATCCAGTTCGCTCATACGACGATGTTCGAAAGGTTGTTGCTCAGGCTGCCGAGTGGGGGTACGACACGTTCAAGACAAATATCCAGCTACCCGGTGATCCGTTCGTGGGACTTCAGCAGGGGAGGTCAGGCCCACACGACCAGACTCTAACTAAAGAAATTCTCGGTGCTGCGGTGAAGCAATTCGAGGTAATTCGTGACGAAGTAGGCCCTGACATGGGGCTTTGTCTCGATGTTAACGAGCACTTTAAGGCGGATGGTCATATTCGGCTTGCTCAGGCGTTAGAGCAGTTCAATCTGACATGGATGGAGTTGGATAATCTGGATGCCGTCAGTGTCCGAATGGTGAAAGATTCGACTACTACGCCGATTTGTACAGGTGAACAGAGGCTGGGGCCGACGAATTATCGTGACCTGTTTGAGGCACGTGCAATGGATGTTTGCAAGGTCGACGTTCAATGGCAGGGATTTATACCGTCACGCAGGGTTGCGAACATGGCCGAGGTGTACGACATAAACATCGCTCCACACAATTTTAACGGACATCTCTCAACGTTCCAGACGATGAATCTTTGTGCATCGGTTACAAATGTGAAGATCAGTGAGAGCGATCCGGTTCAGGTTCCGTGGCGTGATGAACTAGTCACCGATCTGCCGGATATCAACCATGGTGTGATCACAATCCCAACCAAGCCGGGGTGGGGGACTAACCTCGATGAAGCTGCTTTGAAGAAGTACGCAGTAAAAAACTGAAACCGAACTGAACCGTATATCTCGCTAGAAAAACACAGTGATACTGATGTGACGACTAGTTGGCATTTTCAGGCATGTCGTAAATTGCTGTCTTGAGCGTCTGAAAGATTGTATTTTGAATGAAATGTTCGCTGAGTTAGCACGTGCAGTGTCTCGAAAAATTGAGCGAACAGGTTATGACTCTATCGTCGAGGAAATTTCGTTCTTGCTGCGAATGTTGTTGTCAGATAACGGGGAGTGCATCGAAAAGCGTGTTTAGTACGTAGTTGATGCCGTACATAAAACCTGACGCGAAGATGAGCGCCATGATGATCAGTATGATCGTACGCTTTCTGACGAAAGTTTTCGGCTTGTCATCAATGCCGAGGGCTTTTTCGATTTTGCCGAGCCGCCCTTCGATAGCTTGTAGCTGAAGGACGATCGGGTGTGGCTGTTCTACGCTGCTCATTACCTTCTAATTGTTAGTCGCTTGCCTGTTCAAAATCATGTGTAAGAACTACGCGTATTGAGTGACCGAGCAAGATTCGGTCAACGTTCGCACACAGACCTATTTGCCATATGAAACACCATGAGAGTATCGAGTGAATGGACATTTCAAAATCTACCGATTCATTTGACGGTGTTCGAATTACTTATGACGCTCAGCCATTGAGGTCGAGACAGATTTCTCCCGCAGGGGACTTCGCACTTGTATTCGTCCACGGTTGGTCGTGTAATAGAAGTCATTGGCTCGAGCAGGTGGCTGCATTTTCTGATCGCTATCGAGTGATCGCTATCGATCTGGCAGGCCATGGTGATTCTGGACTGGGGCGGACCGAGTATTCGATGGAGTCGTTTGCCCTAGATGTTAAAGCTGTACTTGATATCGAACAGATAAGACGTGCCGTTCTGGTCGGTCATTCGATGGGCGGAATGGTTATTCTCCATGCAGCGCGGATGTTGGGTGAACGGGTGGTTGGGCTGGTGGGTGCTGACACGTTCAAGTACCTGCGGGAGGATCCTAGAGTCGGTAAACAAGCGGCACAGTGGCAGGAATTGGTAGATGACTACGAGTCAGCTATCGCTTCGACAGTTTCGAATATGTTTACCGATAGCAGCCCTGATGTGCTGAGACGAAGCATTACCGATGGCATGGTCTCCATACCGCGTGAGGTTGCAATCGGTGCGATGAAGGGGATGGCTGACGATGCCCCGTTGTTCGATGTGGCGGTGAGTTTGAACATTCCAAAACTTACGATCAATGCGACTGGTCGGCAGATGGACGAATCGGCGGCTAGCGACGCGGGTATCAAGATTCGTCACATGCCATCCACCGGACATTTCGTCATGAATGAAGATCCGGTCGAATTTAATCGATTGCTGGACGAGGCACTTGAACGAATACCCACCGGACAGGCATAGACTGCACGATTCCTATTTTTGGGTGAAGGTGAAGGACAAACATGCAAACGCGACGACTTGGAAAAGATGGACCTGATGTATCTGTGATTTGCCTTGGTGCCTGGCCTCTCGGTGGTGGTATGGGGGTAATACCAGACGATCAGGCAATTGCCACGATCCACGCTTCGATCGATGCTGGCGCGAATTTCATCGACACTGCCGAGGGGTATCGGACAAGTGAGGGAGTGCTGGGAAAGGCACTTCGAGGTCGACGTGATGATGTGATTTTGGCGACAAAGCTGTCAGGTGATCATTCATTGGAGCACATGACGTTGGCTGTTGAGATCAGCCTGAGTTCATTGGGTACCGACTACATCGATCTGTATCAATTGCACAGTCCTAGACCTTCCACGCCGATCGAAGCAACGACGGCGAACCTAGAGAAGCTTCGTGATGCCGGTAAGATTCGTTATATAGGTGTGTCGAACTTCTCTGGCGAACAACATCGTGAAGCGGCTCAATACGGTGTCATCAATACTCGCAACCTCGGTACAACATGCTGTACAGGCAGCCGGAAGAAGAAATCCTTCCAGCTTGTTTGGAACTAGGAATCGGAGTTATACCTCACTCACCTCTCGCAAAGGCGATGCTCACCGGCAAGTATCGTCCGGGTCATGTATTCCCAAACGATGACGAACGAGTAAACAAACCCGAGTTCGAGGACGATGTGTTCATCCCCGCGATGATGGTCGTAGAGAAGTTGCTCGAATGGGCTGGTGATCACGGACACGAAGGGGCTCAACTCGCGATAGCGTGGACTCTCGCTCATCCTGCGGTTACAAGCTGTATCGTCGGAGCTAAGACACCTGAACAGGCGGTATACTACGCTGCTGCCGGAGAGTGGTCGCTTGCCGAGAACGATATGTCGGAGATAGCAGAAATTCTTGGAGATTTTCAACTAACGGTTTAGGCGTGCCTCGGTAAAAGAAACACGGCTTCCGCTATGCCCACTGATTTCTCCCCTGGACACAGCCCGGCTCGTACATTGTGCCAACTCGTTAGCGGAATGCCAGCGTTACGAAGATTCCTGCAACACTGAGCGCTGCACCACCGAGCGCAAATCGGTTGAGACGCTCGCGAAGTAGTACCGTGGCAAAAACGACCGCCCACATCGGCGATGTGTTAATGAGCACAACAACGACACCAGGTGGGGCATTGTCGAGCGCCACCACAAACGAGAGCGCACTCACAGCGAACAAAATACCTCCGAGGGTCAAACGAGTTCCGTTTCCCTTGAATACTCGTGTGATTCTGGCGGATGGGAACGCAATATTAATTCCTATAAACAGAATTGCCGGAACGAGGTTTCGGATGGTAGCGGCTGCAACAGGGGGAGTTTCTTCGAGTCCGATTACGGTGGATAGGAAACCACCCGCCCAGAGGAATGAAGTAGTGATCCCAAGACCGATACCGATGTAATCGCCGCGAGGTTTACGTTTTCGTTTGGCGCCGATGTCGGTCGTCGTGATGGATTTATCGGCAGGTTGCCAGTTGAGAAGGATCACTCCGCCGATGATTAGAGCCGCTCCGCCGATCACTCCCGCCTGTGGTGTGTCGCCAAGAAATAGCCAACCGGCAAGAACCGAGATGCTGATGAAGATACTTTGGGTGGTTGGGTAGACTTTGCTGACGGTGCTACGAGAGAGGGCCAGCCAGAACACGAGTGCCCCGGATGTGTTCATAAGCGAACCGCCTACCAAATAGAGGGCAGATCGGAGTTGGATGTGAACGAGTTCGCCTAACTGTCCGATGACGAGTCCGACTGTCAGCAGAAATAACAGCCCGATCCATACTTGGACAGTGACGATGTGTGTCGGCTTGACGTTTTTGCCTACGCCTTTGGTGATAACCCCTGTGAGGGCCCAGACGACGGCATTTGCGAGGGCTGCTAACTCGCCCATTTGGTTTTTCGCGAGATCAAATTTTTAGGAAAGTGCGTGATTAACGCCAAAGTGTCGGCGCAGAATCATTCTGCACCGGCATTGTGTAGCTTCGATAGCCCTTAATTCGCAGATTGTTTGGCGAGGAATTCTACGAAACTATCGAGCGTCATGGTCCAACCCATAAGCATTCCACCCTGTTCATTCATGTTCATTTGCTCAGTTGAGTCATGGACGATCAACATCGTGAGCTTTGTCTCGTCGCCTTGATCTTCAAACAAAAGCGTTACAGTGACTTGATTGCTCGTATCGCCACCGGCGAATTCAGTCCAGGCAATCTTTTCACCGGGGACGATTTCGGTGTACTTGTTTTCGACCGAATGTTCGCTGACGCTACCTGGCATTTCCATGACGTATTTCCACGAACCACCGACCGAAAAGTCGCGCTCAATAGTTCTGGTCGTGACCATGGTCGGTCCCCACCATTTGTCGATGTGCTCAGAGTCGGTCCACGCGTCGTAAACGAGCGTGCGTGGAGCATCGAATACTCGTTCGATAACGAGTGTACGTTCTGGATGTTCGATGGTTGCCATGGTGGTATTTCTCAGGGCACTTTCGGATGACTTGGTAGCGAAGGCAATCTAGCCCCTCTTATCCCTCCAGCCAGAAGGCGGAATAAGAGGGGCTAGTCGTTTTGTTGAAGTTTAGTTAGATACAGGTCGAGACGATCGAGTCGTTCTTCCCAGTGTTGGCGATACTGGTCCAGCCACTCAGAAATTTCTTTCATTGGTGCTGCATTGAGTTTACGGGGTCGCCATTGGGCCGACTTACTGCGTGCCACCAGTCCTGCGCTTTCGAGGACTTTCAGATGTTTTGAGATCGCTGGCATCGTCATACTGAACGGTTTCGCGATTTCAGACACTGAAGCTTCACCGGACGTTAGGCGAGATAATATCGCCCGACGTGTCGGATCGGCTAAAGCAGCAAAGGTTTTCGAAAGCACGTCGGTTGACATGTACTTAACCATATAGTTATATAATCGATTGGTAAAGTGTCTATGGGTTAAATTCCTTGAATGTTATTGCGTGATTGTATTGACGTGCTAGGCTGTCGGTCGCTTTGATTATGAGATCGACTAGGAGCTACCGCGGTATGAGCCAGACCCACGAAATCGTTGCTTCGACCTATCACCACACGTTTGCCAAGTTTCATCCGATTTTGGCGACCATTCAGCCGGGCGATACCGTGGTTACGAAAACATTGGATTCGGGTGGTCAAGATTTTCATGGTGCCCAGCTTGCCACGCGTGGGAATCCTTTGACGGGTCCTTTCTTTATCGAAGGTGCGGAGCCGGGTGACTCGATTTCGGTTCACCTGTCTAAACTCACGCTCAATCGTGACTGGGGCTACACGTCTATTCGTCTGGGGTTGGTGGCGCTTAATCCCGACCATGTGGAGAACGTATTTTCCAGCGCCTATAAGATGGATCTGGTACGTAAGGATCGTTCCGACTTGCTGCCGTGGGACATCGATCTCGACCGCAACGTTGTGAGTCCGCGCTACCCCGAAAGTCCGTCGCAGGTTTTGGAATTCGCAGCACAACCGATGCTTGGTTGTATTGGGGTTGTACCTGAAGGCGACTTCACTCCCACATCGGGTCCGTCGGGATCGTGGGGAGGCAACATCGACTACAACATGATTCGCGAAGGATCGACTGTGCATTTGCCCGTGTCGCAGACCGGCGCGTTTTTGTATGTCGGCGACGGACATGCATTGCAGGGCGATGGCGAACCATTGGGTAACGGGATTGAGACCTCGATGGACGTCGAGTTTTCGGTTACGTTGCATAAGGGGCGGGAGTTGACGGGGCCTCGGGTTGAGACTGACGACTACATTATTAGCGTTGGCAGTCAGCCAGAGTTTTCTAGCTCACTGAATCGTGGACTTCAGATGGCGACCAGCGATATGGTCACATGGCTCGCTGCCGATTATGGAATGGAAGACTGGGCAGCGCACACGTTGGTCGGCATGGTCGGCCAGTACGACGTAGTCACGGTCGCTGGCAGCATGGCACTGAGAGTGCCGCGGGAGTATTTGGGTTAGAGGCCCTGGACGTTAGACCTAGGCTCGCTTTGAGTGGAGGCCGCGGGCGCCGGATGGGCGGTTGCCTCGCTCTTCTTCGATCTGGGGTGTTCCATCACCTTCAGCACAGCGAACCTCGAAGAAATGGCCGCCCGATGAGAATGGCCAGTCGTATCGCCAAACAACCCATGTTGTCCCAGACAATGGACTCCTCAACGAAGCTTCTTCCCACGGGCCGTTGTCGACGCGAATTTCGACTTTGGATATTCCACGGGCACCAGCGAAGGCTATACCGCCAACTGGCACGAGTGTTTGACCGTCTTTCTCGTACATCGATTTAGCTGCGACAGTGTCGATCACAGATGTTGCTTGGACCTGCGCTACCGCATCCCATCCTCTTTGGACCCAATAGCCCTCACGGGGTTCGTCGGTGACTTTGATCGAGGTAATCCATCGAGGCTGTTTCATGCCGTACCGGTCGGGACGCCAAATACGTAGCGGGAAGCCATGGTCTAGCGGAAGCGGTTTACCGTCCCAGGCGTAGCACAGCATCATTCGTTCGTCGGATTGAACCTCGTTGAGGTCTACCAATTCATGAAAACCGTCGGCGCTGGAGATATCGAGATACCGTGCCTCAGCGTTTGGCTGAACTTGAGCGAGAACATCTCGGATGCTCACTCCTGTCCATTCGGTGGTGCCGATCAGAGAAGAGCCGACTCGCCCAGATATGCACGACAACGTGACGAAATGGCTCATAGGCTCGAAATTGTCACGTAAGTCACTAAGCGTTAGTGACGCGGGATTTGCGATGAGTCCAGAGATGGGCAACGTCCAAGTCGAACCGTCGATCTCGATGTGGCGAGTGCCGATCGAAACGCTGTAATGATCTTCAAGAGGGGTGTACTCGGGGCGGGTGCCAATGGCTGCTCGCACAGGATCATTATCGTTCGGCAATATTATTCGATTGGGGTCTAGCGATTGATCCGTGTCAGATATTGAAAGTGCGGCATCGAGTTCGCGGCGTGCAGCCCCCGATAGCAGAGAGCCGAGGCCAGTGCTGGCGACGGTGATTACTGCCGCAGCTGAACCTACAGTAATGACGAACTGGCGTCGTGACATTGTTGAACCCGAAGGAGGGTCAATCTGCGATATCACCGGTTCGCTCGTGCTGGAACTCAGGCGGGCATACAGTTCACTGAGAGCCCATCCCCACACAACGAACGCTCCGAGCAACCAAATGAAAACAATCGCTGAAGGTACCGAAGAACCACCGATTCCGACGCTCACGGTTGCTGTGATTACTCCAAATAAAGCACCAATGCCCGTGCCTATTAAGCGAGCTTGTTGGCGATCCATGTTTCTGGCCACACGGAAGTAGATTACAGCTACTGCGATGCCGGCAAACAAGAACTGGAGGACAGCTATGGCTCGTTCGGCTGTCTTGGCTGAATCCGCTACTCCCATACCAAAGAACCGTAACGTGTCGATCATCACGTCGATCCCATAGGTAACGAGATACCCTGGCAGTTCGCGAGTCAACCGATCAAATACGTCGTAGGGGGCGAATGGTAATTCTGCCAGTTCAGACGCGAGGTACAGCACGCCAAGCAGTGGCGCAGTGAGCAGCGCTCCGACGACTAAACCCATACGAATTCCGTGGATCTTCATATCGTGCCTCTCGAACACATTGCTCGACGAATCGGCGGCTGAAGTAAGTTCATGACCGCTCAGTGATCCATTAGGGGTCACTCACTTAACGTACACCGCTAACCCGTCGACAGTTTTGAGTTGAGGCTCTGGAATTCGAAATCGTAAGACTCTTGTAAGGATTAGAGGGGGATTTGAGGCGTGGGTGTGTGGGATTAGGTGTTGGCGTTGACCCAGCTTTGGGCGGCTTGGAGCATGAAAAGGACTGCGGTGGCGCCGGGATCTTGAACACCGATGGAGCGTTCGCCGAGCCAACCTGCGCGGGAAACTCTTGATTGCATTTCGATAGTTGCGGTGGTTCCTGCTTGGCACGCGTCTACTGCGGCATCAGTCGCTTCTTTCAGTGACTTTCCTGAGGTGTGCGCCTCGTCGAAGGCTTCTATTGCAGGGGAGAGCGCGTCGAGCAAGGTCTTGTCACCGATCTTCGCCTTGCCGCGATCCATGAGACCTTGAAGGGCGGCGCGTCCGATAGCTGCGATGTCTGCTGCACCGACATCTTCTCGATCCTTGACCACAGCACCGCCGCGCATCATCGCCGTCGCAAACAAGACGCCGAACGTCGAAGCTGCTGCACGGTTGAACGCCATCCCGGATCGTGCAAGTTGATTACTAGCTGGCGTTCCTTGGAGATCGCGCGAAACGGACATCACCGCTTCCATACCGCGGGTTATCGTGATGCCGAGATCCCCATCACCGATCTTAGCGTCTAGATCTCGCAATATTTCGGCTTGTGGAACGACTTCGTCTGAGATCGCTTTGAATATGCCAAGGACTTCGTCTGTCATGAATTTCTTTCTGAGTTTTCTGGGCTTTCTTAGACCGACCGGAACTGCGTTCGTAGCGCATAACGTATCTCCTGCCCATTATTCCCGTCCGGTCACGGAAGGAGGATGATCGTGACGATTCACTCGTCCGGGGGAGAGACGCATTACGGCGTGATTGAGACGTAAATACCGCCGAGCCGAGCCGTGTGCCACGGTGTGCTTTGATGGGTTGTTTGATCCAGCACGATTCGACTCGACGATACGAAATCAGATCTGGTTAACGCCCGAAATGCTGCGTCAGGAGCGGAGAGTATGCAGGAGCATCGAGTAGCTTCACCATGTCATCGTCGACGAGCTTGCAAATGCTGATCGACGCCCCGGCCATTTCCATCGACGTTGCATATTCGCCCACTAGTGTGCGGTGAATTTTTATACCTCTGTCCCTCAGGATCTCTTCAGCCTTGTTGAAGAGAATGTAGAGCTCTTCGGGCGCTGTTGCACCCAGACTGTTTACCAGAACGGCTGCGGTGTCGCCTGACGAGAATGGAAGATCCGGCAGGATACGATCGAGCATCTTGCCAGCGATCTCATCGGCGGTAAGCAACGGACCTACCTCTACACCGGGTTCACCGTGGATACCCATTCCGAGTTCCATCTGTCCCTCAGCCACCGAGAAACCGGGGATGCCGGCTGCGGGGATGGTCGTGCCGGAAAGAGCGACACCCATGCTGCGGGTGTTGAATATGGCTTTCTCAGCGACGGCGTGGACAGCGTCTAGATCACGTCCCTCTTCGGCTGCCGCCCCGGCAATCTTGAATCCGAAAACGATACCTGCCACACCACGACGTCGATTAATTTCGGCGATAGGAGCCGAGGTCACATCGTCACGTCCGAGGGTGGTCTTCACGGTGATGCCTTCAACCTCTGCCATCTCGGAAGCCATATCGAAGTTCATCGTGTCGCCAGAGTAGTTTCCGTAGAGATACAGAACACCAGCACCGCCATCGATGGCCTTGGTGACATCGAGCATGTCATCGGAAGATGGCGATGAGAAAACGTTGCCGACGCAGGCACCGGTGGCGAGTCCTTTTCCTACGTAGCCGAGGAAAAGAGGGAGGTGTCCAGAGCCACCGCCTGTTGCGATGCCGACTTTGCCAGCGACAGGTGCATCGGCTCTGATTAGCGCTCGAGTGCTGCCATCGATGCGTTTCAGATAGTCGGGGAAGGCTTTGAGTATTCCGGCAATCGTCTGGTCCTCGACGAGTTCCGGGTCGTTGATGATCTTGCGCATTGCCATCGTATATCTACCTCTGAGTTGCTAGGAGTGAATCATGCGGAACTCTATTTCGGGTCGGACGTGGTGTCAATTTGTACGACTGATTGAATGTGTGAGGATACGAGGAATGTTGGGTATTAAATCAGGCCATCGACGATGATCCAGATTCCGAATATGAGGAATATCGTTGCTGAAATTAGTTTGATGGGTCGTTCGGGGAGGTGGCGTCCTATGACAAGACCGAGGACGATGGCGAGAGCATCGGACACGACCATCCCGGCGGTCGATCCGAGCCATGTGCCTAAGAACCCGGTGTACTGAGTTGCCACGGTTATTGTTGCGAACATCGTTTTGTCGCCTAGTTCAGCGAGGAAGAACGCAACTGACACGATAAGAAACGGTCCGAAAAATCCACGTTTATTAGATTCGTTTTCGTCATCGTCAAGTGAATCACCTCGAAGTGTCCACAGTCCGAAGATGATGAACGCGATACCCGCTGCTAGAGCGATTGTGGTCTCGGAAAGGCTGTCACCAGCTAGTCGTCCAACGCCAACTGATCCAGCGTGGATTACGAGGGTTGCCGTAGTGATACCTGCGAGCACTTGCCAGACTTTATATTTGGTGGCGAAGGCTAGTGCTACGAGTTGAGATTTATCGCCCATTTCCGCTATTGCGATGATGGCGAATGATGCGAAGAAGGCTTCCATCGGGTTCCTTTAGGATATTTTCGACCGAAGAATATTGCGCCTTTTGCGCGGGCGGGCATATGGGGTTGAGGCGCTGAGACGGGTGTTTTGTGTGAGGGTGTTGGGCGTGATTTGCTCCGGGCGTCGTCGGACGACTTGGTCGCAGCGGCAATCTACCTATCCTCTAACCCCTTCCTTCAGAAAGGGGTTAGAGGATAGGTAGATTGCCGTGGGTTAGAGGGATGCTTGGTGGATTAGTCGGTCGATTTCTTGGCGGGTTTCTTCGTCTAGTTCGAACATGTACGGCTTACGACGATGATCGGTTGTGAAGAGTCCTCGTTTTTTGAGTATGTATTTTTCAACCGCAAGGAAGCCGTCTAACCCTGCCTGGAGTTGCAGCGACACAAGTGCGCAAAGCGGAAAATACGCGTTGTAGGCTCGGTCGTCATCACCAGCTTCAAGGGCAGACCAGACGGCGATTACGGTATCGAGAAACTCCATGCCGGGCATCGTTCCCTTGATACCACGGCGGAAACTATCGATTATAGATATCCCGCCTGAGCCCTCGAAAATCCTTGCCTTACCGCCTGTCGCATCTCGAAGCTGACTGAGCTTCGGGCCGAGTGGAGCAGCTTCCGGCTTGAACATGATCTTCTGATCGCCGAACGTATCGAGAAGCTCGACATTCAGTTGCATCGGAATTTCCTGACCGATGTATGACGACGCATCTTGGATGATTACCGGAACATCAACACACTGGACGATGCTTGAGAAATAGTCTCTGAGATTCGCCAAAGAAGTTTTAGTTGTAACCGGCGGGATTACCATCAAAGCGTCACAGCCGTACGACGTAGCCTTCTCAGCGTACGAGCAAGCCTGACTTGTTGACTCTGCCCCGACACCCGCCACAAATACACGGTCGCCGCGATCAACCGATCCGATCTCACGGTGTAGTTGATTTCGTTCATCCTCGGAAAGCCTGAGAAGCTCCGAAACCATGCCGGTGCAATAGCCGTTGATATCACGCTGCAGTGCCCACTCAAGCTCACAGTGGAGACTTGTCACGTCGAGCTTGTCATCGTCCGTGAAAGGGGTGTGAACGATCGGAAGGACGCCCTGAATACTTGTTGGCATATGTTGTGAGATCGACGGTTGTCGTGGTTTTTGGTTGGGTTGAGAAGGGTGGTGCTTAAGTAGGCACGAATTAACGGCTCGATGGTATCAAGCGAGAGCATGGCTGAGGTTGAATGTGGACGCGTTGAATAGGAAACGCGGGGCTGCATGAGCTGGCGCAGGGTCAGACGGATTGGAAGTGCGTTTGTGAATCGCACATCTACGGGCGAGCGGTCGCTGATTCGGCTTATGTTTTAGTGGGTCCGAATAGTTCTGGGTGTCCTCGAAAGTCGTGGTCACACGTCGCCATTGCGTAATGTGCCGGGCATATAAGGCACACATGCATTTGACTCAGCCTCTAGCGCCTTTCCAACGAGGAAAGGGAGGACTGTGATAACGCTGACTCGACCTTGCCATCTTGAACATCATGCTTCGACTAGCTCGGCATCATGTTCAAGCCTTATCGAAGGCTTCAGAAACTAACGAACCTGGTAAACGCGTGGGCTGCTATTCCACCCGTCATTTATTGCGGACTCAGACGTAAATCGCATTCTTGCAGGATTGGCGGTCGCAAGTGTGGTCAATTTCAAGAAAATGTGCGATCAATGGTTCGGAAAATCGCTGGACGCGTATAACTTCGCCGTACTACCGCTTTCGTTTGACTACGATTTCCAAGAACTATCCACACTCGATTTGTCGACCATGCCCGATGGCAAGGCGAATCTGATAAGGAACGTAATCGACGGGCTGGAAACCACTGGTGACGCTGAGAACTTATTTATCTACGAGGTTCAAACAAGATTAGTTTCTGCGAAAAATTCTTCAGAAGATTTCGACATTGCTGCTGGAATAACCAGTGATTCTTCCGAAAGCGAAGCCTCGTTACACAAGCGAATGCGCTCTAGGAACGAAGAGTACCCAAACACATGGGGTGAAATGCAGAAAATTATTGAAAAGGCAGATTCTCGGATTACCCGTGGTGTCTTTATCAAAACGCTAAAAAATTACCCTATTAAAGATAATTTAAAATATTCAACGCTTAATTTCACGAACTTCACGCATGAAAAACGCCACGCGAAAAATCCTAGTTATACAACCGGGTCATCGTGGATATACAACGGTGAGGCGATCCGATACATCAGTGCGAAAGCCAGCGAATTCGTCAAACAATAAGGCCTCGATGGCAATCATTTTTGAATTATGAACGCCCTCTCCCTTGAAGGGAGAGGGGATAGTCACTGAAACTAGTTCAGGATGGCAACACGGGGTTCATTCCGTTTTTGCGGCTTTGATCCTTGCGATCAGATCGGTCGTCGAAATACCTTCGCTATAGCCGATTGTGCGATAGATGCCCATTTCCATTGGCGCCTTGTAGCAGAGCTGTTCAAGCTCGCTCGAAAAATCGTCGCCGTGCATGACCAGATCGATGTTGTGCTTTTCGATCCATTCGCGATTGATCTCTATCGGTGCGTTGGGTACGACTTCATCGACATGCTTGCAGTGTTCGACGGATGCCACTCGTTCAGCCATCGTCATTATTGGCCTTCGCTTGTAGACCATTACGTCATCATCGGCATGAACGCCGACCAATAGAAAATCGCCGTGCGATTTTGCTTGCTTGAGGAAATTCATGTGGCCGTAGTGAAACAGATCGGCCACCATATCGACATATACCCTTGTGATTTCAGCTACTCCTTAGTTTGTTGTTTTCGAGAAACGTGGTTTCTCGTGTTCGATAGTTTGTTTCAGCGGGCAGGTGCTATTCGTTCGAGGGAACGAGTGCGTTTGCTCTGCCAGATGAGTGGTTGATGTCGGGCTGGTAGATGTAATCGATGCCGGGTTCAAGTTCTTCGAGGTACAGAATTTCGCTTCGATTTTCTGCGCTTACTGAGACGACGTAGCAGGCTTCTTCGGGGAGACGAAAATATACGTAGCCGTGTTCGTTCGTTTTTGATCTTTCCAGCCCTGTCAACACAGTAGTGGCGGCGAGTGATACGTCGGCACCGGCGGCTGGATTGCCGTCGAAACCTAGCACTTTGATGCTGCCGGTGTGGCGTTCGTTATCGCGCTGGTTTGCAAGCTGCAATACGTTTTCGGAGTTTTCAGAGGATTTCGATTCTTCCATAAGATCGAGTACTTCTTGCTCGAATTCGCCTGCTTTTTTGGGTGTCATCCAATCGGGGCCATATTTGAGCGTTAGATATTCCTCAGGCGGGTTTGGTACGTGAAAAGTTTCGCCGAGAAATTCGATTGGTTTCAGGTTTTCGTGCAGTCGTGCGGGAATTTTGACGACTGGCCACTGATAGATGTTGCCGTCGATAATTCGGTAGCAAGTCCAGTCCATTTGGACACCGGATTTCTTCAGGTCGACGCTGAGGTGGAGTTCGCTGTCGATCACTTCGGCGCTGTAGCCATGATTCTTGAAAAATTCGGCGGCTTCGTAGACCTTTTCTTCGGTCAATCCGTGCAACCCAATTACCGAACCGAGGTCGAGGTCATCGTCCCATTCTATGAAGGCTTTATCACGCACTGCTCCTAAACATGTACCATGACGTAAGAAGAAAGCCAGTCCGAGTTGGTCAAATAGTCGTTTCGCCTCTTTCAAGAGGGATTCGGCTGTCGTCATATTCATCGGTTCAAAAATCGTCGGTGCCATGATGTTGATTAGCTCCTGTGCCGTGGTCTCCCAATCACTTAATAAGTGTGCTGAGTCTGTACGGTGGCAGTTGTATGGACCGGCTCGGCAACAGTTTGAACAAAGCAATAAAACATTTGTTCACATCTGCCGTACTGGTCTGTTAGCGGAGACGCACAGGCCGTAATCATACAGAGATTGACCTGTGTGGGCTCGACGAAATGCACTCGTCGGGTCTCTCCGGTTCGGTATTAATCCGGGTCGGTTGGTTCAAGCTCGCTGTCTCCGGGGCGCCAGAATTGGTGCCGTTCCGAGGTAGGTCCGGATTGACGAAGATCAGCAACACGCGGGTCGAGCGTCTACCAGAAATTTTCCTCGTCACTGGAATCTGGAGTTTTCATGGTTAATGAACCGAGTGTAGTAAGTATCTCGCCGCGGGAACGCGCTCTGATGGATAGGCTTGTGAGCCTGAGTTCGAGTTCCGGTTCGCATTCGCCGAGCCTTGCTACGATGCAATTGGAATTCCCTGAACTAGAAGTAGAAGTCGATGCCTGTTTTCTGTCAAACCCTCTGGCAACCGACCTGTTCTGGACGCATTTTAATCGGGACGTTTTAGAAGACCCGCAACTGTTCAAGCGAATGCTTGAAGCTTACCCGTCACAGAACCGAGTGATCGCCAGTGATCTTTCACCGGCACTTGGTATTGATGCAGGTCGCTTGTTCATCGCAAACGGTGCAACTGAGGCGATTCAGGCGATAATCCAGAACTTCTCGTCGCATGTTCACATCAACGTTCCGACGTTTTCTCCCTACTATGAATTTGCGGGTCCTGACCGAAAAGTCACTCGCTATCAACTTGATGCGACGGAAAGTTTTGCACTCGATCCCGTTCACTATGTGCAGTCGGTACTGCGAAGCGGTGCTGATACGGCGGTATTGATCTCCCCAAACAATCCTGACGGATATTTGATACCGGACAATGACTTGGCGTGGATTCTTGGGAAGCTTGCCAGTGTGAAGACCGTGATTGTCGACGAAAGTTTCATTCACTTCGCTGATCGCGATTCGAGTGGAACGAAGCGATTCGGTGCTTTGCCTACTTTGGTGGGTATCACCGAGCAGTTCGACAATGTGACGGCTGTGAAAAGCATGTCGAAGGATTTCGGGATTGCGGGCATACGTGCCGGATACGCAATTATGGATCCGGCTCGAGTTACACGGCTTCTCGATCAGGGCTATCTCTGGAATTCAAGCGGGATAGCGGAGTATTTCTTCTCGTTGTTCGGCCGGCCTGTGTTCCTTGATGAGTACAGGAAGGTGCTGAACACCTATCGGGCTACGATTGAACGGTTCAAGACGACGATGTCGGGTGCCGACTTCGTGCGTACGTATCCGACCGATGCTAATTTCCAACTGATGCAAATGCCACTCGGTGTTTCTGCCGATATGGTGGCATCGCTGTTACTGGTGCGGCATGGTGTGTACGTTCGGGCTTGCGGTGACAAGGTTGGTCTCGACGGCGAGTTCATAAGGGTCGCAATACGTACCGATTCCGAAAACAGCAAAGTTTTGGCTGCGCTGAAGGATGTGCTGAGCAGCATATAAGGGCGACAAGACGGTCGCTGCTCGGGGATTTGATCGATCGATGGTTTGCTGATCGATAGGCAAACGTGGTTATTGGTTTTATTCCCGAGATTGGGTACTGGCAAAGCCGATCGGTGGGTGATGATCTGCTTTGTTGACTCGGGTATTAACTCGGGAGGATGGTCTGCCGACCGGGTCATACAACCTCGATGAAAATGTGCTCTGCTTCCGGCACTGTTTTTCGAATAGAGGCTTCAACATCGACTATCAGTTGTTCGGCATCGTCCATCGTCATCGCCGCATCAAGGTCGAGTTCCAGACCGACAATCACTGAGTCGGGTCCGATGTGCATTGTTTGCATGTTTACGATGTACTTGACTTGCGAATGCTTTTTAATCGCACTAATAATCTGACGTCGCGCCTGTGGACTGACCGATTCGCCCAGTAGCAGGCTTCTCGATTCGTAACCCAGTAACAACGCGACTCCGGCGAGGAGGAGTCCGATGAGAATGGCTGCGATGCCATCGAACATTGTTGATTCGAAGACCTGCGACAGGACCAAGCCACCGGCGACTAACCCGATGCCAATTAGCGCGACTGAATCTTCAAGCACGACGATGTATCGGGTCGGATCTTTCGTATCACGGATCGCTGACCACATTCCCTTGCTTCTGAGTTCACTCCACGTTGCACGAAGAGCTAATGAAAGTGCCACTGTTTCCAGTACGGCCGCTATTCCTAAGATCACATAGTTGAAATTGGAAGCGTGGACTTCGCCTGGGTTCGATAGCGAGGACACGCCTTGATAGACCGAGAACGTTGCCCCGATGGTGAACATTGCGATGGCGGCTAGGAACGTCCAAAAGTATCGATCTTTGCCGTAGCCAAACGGGTGTGATTTGGAAGGCAGACGTAGGGCAAGTCTCCCGCCGATCAGCAACATCATCTGGTTGCCGGTATCGGCAAACGAGTGTGCTGCTTCGGCGAATAGCCCACTACTGTTGGAATCGAGGGCGCCGATCAACTTCAAAATACCGATGATCAAGTTGCCAACGAACGCAGCGATTATCGCTAATTCAACTTCGCTGTGTTTCGAGGATGCCAGTCGTTTAATTTCCTAACTAAATTGCGATATCGAGTACGGCAGGATGAATACCCGTCCCAATTCTTTATATGTTAGCCCGACGACATACTAGGGGTGTAGATGGACTCGGTATGTGAACGCTTTGAACAACGCTCTAATTCCGCTGGCATCGAGAGTATGGCGGTGTCGTGGGTAGTTTTAGTACTGGCCAAACTCGTTCTAGTGACGCCAACGTGTGCTAAACAACTAGTCGGATCGGGTTATGGCGACTCAGCAGGTAACTCTGAAGTACAGAACGCACATCTCGTCGCAACGATGTTTATTGACGAGTGGCAGAACTGACAATTCTTTGTCGTAGGTGGAGCCGCAACTTTCGCGTCGTCGAAGCGATTTTGGGCCCGCTTCATGTATCGCACGATCATGAACGTCGAAAAGCCGATGACTAAAAAGGAGACGATTCCGTCTATGAATAGACCGTAATTCAGCGTAAGCGCACCTGCCTGCTTTGCCGCTTCTAGGGTGGAGTACGGACCTGATTCACTGCCGTCTTTCAGGGTGACAAAATGGTTTGTCAGTGCGGTGTCGCCAAGCAAATACGTAATCGGCGGCATCACGATGTCGCTTACGAGCGATTTCACGATAACGGTAAACGCCGCTCCCAAAACGAACGCCACGGCAAGATCAATAACGTTGCCTCGAGAAATGAAGCGTCGGTATTCCTTGAGCAACGCCGTTCCCTGATCGATATACATTTGTCTAAGCTCTTACTATCTATGGCTATTTTTGGCTACGGAGAACAAGAAGAATTGGTCGGCACTACTTTGCAGCCGAGATTACGAGTTCCCCATTTGTGATGTAACGCGTTTAACGTTGAGCTTTGGGCGTGGCGCCTAGCGTTCGGTTTCGGGCGTCGTCAACGACTTGATCGCAGCGGCGGCTAGCATTCGCTTAGCTTTGGGCGCCGGATGTTATGGGAGAGAGGTTGCCGCAATCTCCCCACGCCCTAGCCCTCTCCCTTGGCGGGAGAGGGGATAGATACGGATGACCACACCCGAGGGGAGGAGGAGGGGGGGGTTAGCCGTTGCCTACTAGGATTCGGTAGATGTCTTTTTCGGGTTTGAGCATCCGCTCGAAGCCATCCTGAATGCCGCGGTCGAGAGGGACTAGGCCGCTGATTAGGGGTTTTACGTTTACCTTGCCACTTGCTATCAGAGCGACGGCTTTATGGTATTCGCCGGTGTTGGTGGCTGAGGAGCCCATGACGGTTTTTTCACCCATGAGTGCTCTGCCGAAGTTGAGTGTTTGTTCCTGATGACTAAACCCGACGATGACGGCGCGTCCGCCCCGTCGCACCCACTGGGCTGCGTTTAGACCGGTTCCCGGTGCGCCTGCGGTTTCGATGATGACATCGGGCCCGTAGGAGTTGGTGATGTCGGGCAATAGCTTGGCCACATCGACCTTAGCTGGGTTCAAGGTTTCAAAAGCCCCTAAGTCTCTCGCAACAGCCAATGACTGTTCGCGGGTATCGATGGCGACGACTTTGGCACCGGCTGCTTGAAGAACCTGAAGGGTGATGAGCCCGACGACTCCGCATCCGATAACGGCGGCAGTATCGCCTACTTGAATTTGGGATTGCATCACAGCGTGGACGGCTACGCTGCCGGGTTCGGCGAGGGGCGCTTCTTCGTTGGTCATGTTGTCGGGCAGAGGGATGCAGAGGGCGGCTGGCCAGACGGCGTATTCGGCGAGTCCGCCGTTGTCGGAGAATCCGAAGTTACGTCCGTTTTCGCAGAGTTGTGCGGTGCCTTTTCGGCAGAAGAAGCAATATCCGCAGGTTCTTACATTTTCTACAGCGACCCGCGTACCGACTTTGATTCCGGGGGTTGAGACGCCTTCGCCAAGTTGTTCAACTACACCTGCTGCTTCATGTCCTTGAATATGTGGTTTGCCTTGTCCGTTGAACATGCCGTGTTGCCAGGTTTCAATATCGGTTTGGCAGATGGATGAGTAGGTCATCCTGAGCAGTACTTCGCCCGCTTTGGGTGTGGGGGTTGGGTAGTCGGTTGTGTAGCGGAGGTCGTTTATGCCGTGAAGAACTATTGCTTGCATAGTGCGTTTCTCGTGATTGCCCGGGCGTGCATTAGCACTTGGGACTGGTATGCGACGCTGCCCGAAGAAAAGAAGGGAGGGCAGTGATTATTTGTCGGTGTGGTTAGTTGAATTGCGGAGGTCTATTGTGAGGCAATATTACGGAAAAGGGGACAGGGTGGCGATTGGGTTGGGGTGTTTGGCGTTAGAGCCGGTCGTGCCGAGGCCGCGCTTGGGCTCCCATGTCTTCGACGCTGCCTCTAACTGGCGTTAGCTCTGGGCGTCATCGCATGACTTGGTAGCGCGTCGTATTATGGCGTGATTAGCGCTTGTGACTTTGTGCTCGGTTCAAGTTTGCAACGTGGTCCTAGCCCCTTCCCAAAGGAAGGGGCACAACGCAGCCATGTTCTCAGTGGGCGTCATCGGATGACTTAGGTGCTTGGTTAGGAGCGGTGAATTATTACCATTTTGAGTTCGGTCATTTCTTCCACTGCGTATCGGGGGCCTTCTTTGCCCGTACCGCTGTCTTTGAGCCCACCGTATGGCATATGGTCGGCTCGGAACTGGGTGCCGCCGTTGATGTTGATGTTTCCGGAATGGACTTCGAGTGCAAATCTCATTGCGTTATCAATGTTTTCGGTGAAAACCGCAGCGGAGAGTCCGAATCTCGTGTCGTTGGCGTACTTGATCGCCTCGGTGATCCCATCGATTGGGGTTACGGCGACTGCGGGGCCGAACAGTTCTTCACGGGAGACTTTCATATCGGGGTGAACATCTGCCAAAACCGACGGACTCAGCACTGCTCCATCTCGGCCACCTCCGGCTACGAGTCGGGCACCGGAACTGACTGCTTCATTGATCCAGCTTTCGACCCGTATGGCGTCAGATTCCCGGACCATGGGACCGACCTTGACCGTGGCTGCCATCGGATCTCCTGAGGTGAGAGCCGACACCTTAGAACTGAGTGCATCGAGGTAGTCGGCATAGATTGCTTTATCGACGTAGACCCGCTGGGTCGATATGCATGCTTGACCGGCGTTAGCGTATCCGTTCTGAACGGTAGCAAGTGCTACTTTTTCTATATCGGCATCTGCCATGACGATCAGAGGTGAGTTCGAGCCGAGCTCCATCGTCACTTTCTTGAGTCCGGCGGTGCGGGTGATGTGTTCGCCGATTTCTTGACTGCCTGTGAACGTTACTTTTCGGATGAGCGGGTGCGAAACGACTGCATCGCCTATGGTGGATCCTGAGCCGGTTATGCACTGGATGGCTTCTGCTGGTAGCCCGGCATCGAGGAGTATTTCAGTAAGTTTTAGAGCCGATAGAGGTGTGTCACTGGCGGGCTTGATGACAACCGAGTTGCCTGCCGCGATCGCGGGGCCGACTTTGTGTGCCACGAGATTGAGAGGGAAGTTGAACGGCGTTACAGCGGCAACGACGCCGACGGGTACACGCACCGTGAAACCGAACTTCATTTCGTTCCCGGGCGCGGCATCAAGCGGGATGGTTTCACCGAACAGGCGTTTGGCTTCTTCAGCCGACCACGTCATGGTCTGGATGCATCGATCGACCTCAAGAAGACCTTCGGAAAGGACTTTGCCTTCTTCCCGAGTAATCGTTTCTCCGAGGTCTTGCTTTCGTTCGTTCAGAAGGGCGACAGCACGTGTCAGGATTTCATATCGGTCGAAAGAGCTGAGTGCTCGCATGGCTCGGGCGCCGCGTTCAGCACTTTTGATGGCTACGTCGACATCTTCCACGGTGGCGGCTGGAACGCTGTCGAAGGCTTCACCTGTGTACGGGTTGCGGATTTCCATCTGCGATTTGCCCGTGGCCCAATTGCCGTTGATGTACATCTTCATGACAGTTTCTCCCTACAGTTTTTGGTGCGAAGTTTTTCAGCCCGATCAGATGCGCGCAGTATAGATCAACGACGGGAGCACTTGTTAGTGGTGGGGTGTGAGGAGAGCGTGCGGTGGGGCGTTGAGGAATTGTCACGTGTCCTTCACACGTAAATATATCCTCGGAGCGTTAAAAGCATTTAAAGTCAAATAACTTGATTACTATCTGCTGCATAGGGAGTTGAGTCATTGCATTTTGGAATACTGGTCGCACGGGTCGATTCTCAGAATGTTACGTAATCGATTGAGCAGTTTACGGTTTGTACACATGAGGCCACAGATCTTCCAGAGCACAGTGTTAAAAACTATCTAGTTCATGGGCACGACTGCACCCGGCGGCCGCCACATCCTGAACGAATCAATCCGACGAATTTGTATTCTCGAAATGTGCGCTAGCGGTTTATGCGCTGTTAGTGAACCGGTGTTCCGTTAAAGCCTGTGGCATGTATAGACCATGCTTCGAGCAGCCTGAGGGTGAGAATTTTTGAAGCAGATGCAGATACGAAACGGTTTACTTCGTAACCGGAGCTTACGCTGGCGTGGAATGGGTCTACGCCCAACGATGATCACCGCTTTTGGTGTCCCGGTGCTGTTCGTCGTGACTTTGATGATTTACGTCCAGCTCTTTGGTATGCCGTTTGCTGGATTCAAAGGCGAAATAAGCGAGTTGCGTTCAGACACTTTGAATCACTTGAATCTTGTAGCCGACTTAAAAGTGGAAATGCTAGAACATTGGTTGAAAGAGCGCCGGAGCGATGCAACAGCTTTAGTAGAGGAAGACGGTTTTCAACAGGACGTTCATGAACTACTACTGACAATCCGACAAATGGATACCAGTGGTGATTTAGGTAGGAGTGAGCTTGTAAGTCTGTGGCAAGCAAGTGAGATATATCAGAGGCAGGCGCAACGTGTGGAGCAACGTCTCGCTCTGATAAGAGATGCCTATGGTGTGTATGAGTCGATAGTGATTATAGACGCACACACTGGATTGTTCGTTGTCTCAACCGATCCTGATGTTTTGGGATTGAGAGAGAAAAATGGCGCGCATTTTCAGGCGATCGTGGAGCCAGCCTCAACCGGAGAGTTCATGCATGTCATGCAGGATGAGCACGATTCGTTACCATCGCCTGAGCTTGTTATTACGAGACAGATCACCGCTCCGGGGTCGGACACCACTGATGGAGTATTGATGTTGCGGGTGGAATTCGAGGAAATTATTACACCCATAATTCTTACGAATGGAGCGCTGGGACTGACTGATGAAGCTCTGCTTATTGGCAACGACAATAAGATTCTTTCGTCGCTGGCGCATCCATTGGCAGACGGGAGTATTGCCGAACCTCTTAAATATGAAATTGGCACCGAGGCGGCTATGTCCGCTGCCGCCGGTCTAAACGGAACCACGAGCAGCACAGATTATCGTGGTGTAAAAGTCCTTGCTGCCTACCGGTATATTGAATTGAGTCCTTCGCTCGGTTGGGGGCTTGTAGTTAAGCAAGACGAGTCTGAATTTTCGATCATCTGCGTACGAGTGTGATGCAGGCTGTATGGGTTGGAATCGTAGGCTCAGCGTTGATATTGGCAATAGCGTTCGTAAGTGCTTCAAATTTGACGCGTCCGATTCGGGCACTCGAGCGAGCTATGGTTCGTGTTGGAAAAGGTGATCGATCCATCAGCTTATTTGATACCTCTGGAGATGAGATTGGTCGACTTACTGCTGAGTTCAATACGATGACGACCTCTCTTTCTCATCAAGAACAGGAACTACAAATTCGCGGTGCTGCGATGGATGCCGCGCACGAAATGATCGTTATTACCGATTCTAGTGGAATCATCGAATACATTAACAATGCATTTACCGAAGAGACCGGTTACAGCTCGGAAGAGATGATAGGGAACACTATGCGTGTGCTGAAGTCGGAGCACCAAAGCCATGACTTTTATCTCGACCTTTGGGGCACAGTCTTAGGTGGAAGAGTGTGGACCGGCACGCTGGTTAATAAACGGAAGGATGGAACCGAGTACCCGGAGGAAATGGTTGCCACCCCGATAACTGATGATGAAGGCAACGTTGTCCGGATAATCGCTATCAAACGGGAAATTTCTCGTTTCCTCGAATCGAAGAACAACGAACTAGAGCGACTTAACGAAGCCCGGAGCGAGTTCCTATCGTCGGTTTCGCATGAGCTACGGACACCGCTCACATCGATACTGGCGTTTTCAGACATTATTAGGCGCAATAGGGATGACAATCTGAAGCCTCTGCAAATCGAACAACTAGAGTTAATTAGCAAAGGTGGGCGCCGGCTCGATGAAATGATCGAGGAA